>RCUM01000075.1_pt1 | contig 95168 bp, 103 predicted proteins | sample 2166141 | NCBI WGS metagenome assembly RCUM01 (sample SAMN09932756, study PRJNA488358) | compost metagenome | isolation source: compost soil in crotonic acid-enriched | place: Germany: Experimental Botanical Garden | reverse complement strand
GCCATAGGCGGGTTCTTCTAAATAGGGCGACCGGACTCGGACAACCGGCGCTTGCGCCGGATTGAACAACGCTTTGGCGTTGGCCCGCAGGGTGAGGCCTCCGGCCGAATAATCGAACTCGTTCGATGGAGAGTCCATGCCCTGAAAAGCAAAAAACCCGCCATAGGCGGGTTCTTCTAAATATGGTGCCCGGACTCGGAATGAAGCTGGATGTATAATCGCCTTGATTTATATGGGTTACTGTCTGTTTTGAAAACATAGTGGCCCCCTTGAGGGCCCCCTGATGAAAATCCTCAAAACAGGAGGTCGAACGGGAGTTTTTCAGGGCTCAGATTGCCATAACTGGAGATGGCAATGTGGGGCCGATGACCGGAATCGAATCAAGCGCCACTCGTATTCCATACGCTGTATCCGGACCGTTATCTCCAGTAGCGTACGTTAAAGCAACCCCGATAAAATTCACAGTTGTTTTTCACTTTGTGCTAATGATGTTTCGGGGATGAGTTGATACAACCATACGACCCGGCAACCCCATTTTATTGCGGCCAGTTTGATGTGCTGAAGAACGGAATCGAACTTTGGCCATTCAGCACTACCTCGCAGGCAGAGTGTCTAAAATGGAAAGCGCTATTTGCCTGAAGCTGCCATAAGCCTCTGCCCAGGTGACTTGTTTGCCAAATACCATTGGTGCAACAAATTGCTGATAACGCTCCTGATGAACAGGATTGTTTGCCAGTTCCTCCAGCCCCAGTTTCAGCTCTGCGACAGGTGAGTCGCAAAATTGTGGGTACTGGCTACCATAACGCTGGATATCCTGATTGATAGTTATCTCAACAAAAACAGGCAACTGCGTCATATTGACATGACCAGCGTGCATAATGCATGAGGTATCGTAGATATGGCGAACCAGCGTGGCATCGTCAAAACGCTCAACATTGCGAATGGCGGCGGCTGTCCGTCGTAACATCGCCACTAACTTCTCTGCCTGTGTACTAGTTATGGTGACGGAAGGAAAGGCCGGAACGACTGGTGGCTTTTTCATCAGCTCGGTTGCAAATGTGTGAATATCCCGGGCTTCCGTAGGCTCCAGTAAATCAGACTCCATCAGCTCCAGTTTGATAAAAGGCCGCAGACAGGGCTCCTGTGCCAGACGCTGAGGATAGCGAACCGAAATGTCATTGTAACGATACTCATCCCGGGTCACTTTCTGGTCATCATCAACGCTGAACATACCGGTAGCGGTTATTGCGTCGATGATTGACTGAATAACCGCTTTACGGCTGGTTTTTCGCCTGGTGCGCGAAAGCGCCAGAAAGACAGCAGTTGGAACCATTTTGATATCAATATCTTCCGACATGCGGTTCAGCAACACCCCGGATTTTGCCAAGGCGGTACCGCCTGCGAATACCAGTTGGTGACTACCAAATGACAATGGCTTAAGCAGAGCCAGAAGCTCAACGATATAGTGATCTTTTTCTACAATAGTGACGGACTCAATGCCGAGTGCATCAGCTACCTCCGAAAAAAGAGTGGTGAGGTCATCCATTCAGTTTGCTGTTTCCTACCGACAACACACGTTTAAAACGCGATGGTGTTTTTATCCCTGCCGAAACAGGGATTTGCGTAGACTTACCGCTGTTGTATGCCTGTGTCGCGTCGGTAACGCGATAGCGTACCTTCAGTCGATCCAGCGTTTCGACGATCACCGCTGCGGACCCACCTGGAGATGCTGGCATTATCCTACCGGTAATACTGTTGCGACGTGCTTTGGTGTAAACGCCATAACCGACTTTCAACAGTTCACCTTCTTTAACCAGAGTTCGCAACGCTCTGCCAATCTGATCGTAGCCAGCAATATCTTTGAAATCATCGCGAGTGAAAACATAGCGCTTCGAGCGTTTCAGTCGTGACTGGATACGGGCTTTGGTCGTCATATTCTCCTCCTTTGTCTATTTTGTAATCATAGCAAAAATACGACACTTTTAACAGCAAACACACGACAGTGATATTACCTTGCCGACAACGCCCCCGGATAGTGCCTGGCGATGATGTCATTCAGTTTATCTACCAGCTCTGGCCGCTTAAAGGTGATATGGGCTGTTCCCTTCTGAAAGTATTTAATCGCAAACATTTCATCCTCGTAACGATTGCTGTGCCGGTTTTCATGGATATGGTCGCCCAGCCGACGGGTAACGTCAGCGCGGTTGTCAGGAACAGGTTTTCCATCCAGAAGCATCAGCATGCGTTCAAGGTCTGCCAGGCGGTCACGCTGCCAGCCCCAGTTCAGGCCAAATCCCCACCGGTCACATTTGACCAGTCCCGCCAAGATGATTTTCGCGCCAAATTTGCAAGGACTATTTGTCTTGTAATCCCAGCTTAATCCTTTGAAGACGTTAATGACTCCCCGCTCAAACACCTCACCCTTGTTCAGATGCAGTTGCTCAAACGTGCTCAGGATATTGGTTTCGCTGACTGCCGGAATATCCTCCTTTTCCAGGCTGTTGTGCCACTCATCACGGGCCTGAGCATCCATGAGCGAAAGCATACCCGACTTTTTCATCAAATCACGCCATATACCACGATCCAGATTGCGGGTAATGGCCTTCATTGCCACTTCTGGTTTCTCCATCAACCAGCAACCGCAACGGAAATCCTGTTTCATAGCCCAGTCCAGAGCTGTTTTTCCGCCGATACTGCGGGTCAGCGTTGAGATATCGTCCAGTTGCTGTATCAGGGTTTCAATCTGCACCAGCGCCGTGTTACGTCCGCTGACGATGAGTTCAATGCTGGTGGAGCAAATCACGTCAGTGTGGCCGATTAAAACCTCGGGGTCTGTGTGGGTAAATTCTGACATCATTTCTTTCCTTATATAAAGCAAAGCGCCAGTCGGTGAGGACTGGCACTTATGTGCGTGTGATAAGTCTGGCTCGGGGCTAATCTGTTCTGGCCTGTTGCAGAAGCTGCAGATGGCGGAGAGTGCGAACGTCCTGTAATGCCTGTTCAATCCAGGGCAACAGTGTTGCGGAGTCAATGTTGTGTTCGTCGTTGTCGAAGATGATTTCCGTACCGCAATTGATATTGTCCTGCAGCCAGCCAGTCAGAATGTTGAGAGCGGCTTCAGTGGTTAATTCCGGCATGAGAACTCCCTGTGGTGGTTGAGGCGGGACTACCAGTCAAAAGTGGCAAAGTCGGGTAGCAGTTCACCAAAGGCATCCAGATGAATAATACCAATGGCGTAGCGACGGATGAGCGTCACCACTAACCGGCGGCAGGTTTTCGACAGGCCTAGGCGTTTGAGGCGTAAGACCGGAAACGACCATGCTTCCAGGCGGAGCAGATAGCCGGATCTCGAAAAATGGATCCATTCCGACTCGCCAAAATCCTGCTCCTGATGCGACAGTGAATACAGCAGCGAATTGTCCTCCGCCGTGATGTGCGCAGTGCTACAGCAGATCCCCGGCAATGACGTACAGGGGGGTAGTGGTGATTCAACGATTGCCGTACCCGGCTCATCTGCGATCCGCAGCGTGCAGCCATTCTGGTTTACTGCGGCGATCAGTTCAGATAATTCAATGCCATCAATATCAACGACGATCCGGCCCATGTTGAGGGCCAGAACGTTGATGGCGTCGGCTTCCACGTTAACGGACAGCTTCACTGGACCTCCCCGCTGTATTTGCCGCTGGTGATTTTGGTGACGGCCTTGTAGCCGTTGCGGGTCATCAGCCCGGCGGCTTTCCGTGCCCGGAGAATATCGATACTGCTGATAAGCGGTGACTGTACTTCCGCGCTGAAGCCGTGACGATCTGTGCGTACCAGATCGTACTTCTCCACGATAAAGTTCACGGCGTCGCACAGTGAGATCCCGGCGTTGATGTGGTCCTGGATCACACCGTCGTTGCCAAACGGCGTGTCGTTCAGCGTGAGGCCGTAGTGGCGGTCCAGCAGGTGGCTCAGGAGGCGCTGCCAGATCTCCACGGGGGATGGACGCGGATAAACCTCCCGCGTTGAGGATAGTGTCTGAGTTTGCATTGGGTTTACTCCATTAATAAGGTTGCGCCAGCCGTTACGACAACGGGGACTGCCGCTGGTGGTATCGCCTGTACCAGACGACGGTGTGATGGCGGGGAATTAGCTTCTGGCTGACGACTGTCCGCTGATAATCAGGGTGTTGTTGCTGCCTTCCAGACCCATCGTGTTTTGGGCATTCCGGATATCTGCTGGCGTGAGCAGTGGCGAGCTGGACAGGAGCGATTTTCCCCGATTATCAGTGCGCTCCAGGTCGCAGTCTTCAACGACCTCGTTCAGGGTATCAACCAGAGCCTCACCGGCGTCAATGCATTCCTGAATGGCACCGTCATCGCCAAACGGCGTGTCGTTGAGCGTCAGGCCGTAGTGATGGTCCAGCAGGTACGTCAGGAGGCGCTGCCACACGGCAATGGGAGACTTATGGGCTAACCGCTCAATCTCAGCGGCCCGTTTTGCGGAGACAGGATAAATTCTCATTGTGGGTTCTCTTTGTGGGTGAGTGGTACTGCGGTAAGGTTTATGCGGTTGTTGCTGGCGTCGGGTAAATCGCGATATAGACGTACCCACAGGAACCGAGGGTGTCCGCGTCGCATATCAGCCCTTTCGCGTGGAGCGTGACGCCGTGCGGGCGGCGGGGGTCAAGTTCGCCGTGGGCCAGCTTCAGCTCAAGCTGCTTAAGCAACAAAGGAAACGCCTGGTCGAGATGGCGTAAATCCGCGTCGCTGAATTGCCCGGTGATGCTGGCGCGGTCAGCCAGATAGTGCAGACGGTTACCCTCCTGGACCAGGCGTGCGCCAAAGCACGGGGTGATATTGCGCTGAAGACCCCAGCGTGGTGCGTCCATGTTGTCATTTGTGGCAGGGATATCTGGCATGGTTAAGCCTTGCTAAAAAGTGGATTAAGAAATATTTAAAGGGGATAAGGTCAGCCGAAACGCTGACCGGATTCGGTGAAGGTGTATTGAGCGGTACGGATGGACTGGTCCGTTACGACATCAGAAGTCCGCCATTCGTAATCGCTTTCCAGCCAGCTATATAACCAGCGGGCCAGCTCCCGAATGGCGTCGGTTACCGCGTCTTCACTGTCCGTGGTCATGTCCTGCCGGAGGGGCTGTGACGTTCGACCGTAATGGTCATGTCGTTTTCATGGCTGTACCGTCCATGATGGCGGATACTGGCGCGAAGCTGACCGTCGTTGTGTAGCTGGATAGCCTGCAGTGAATCGGCTATCCGGTGAAGGTCTGCGCCTCCCGGATAGCGTTCCCTGAGCCGGTATACGGCCTGCGGCTGCCAGGTGTAATCACCTTCAAAGCAGGCCCCATCCCCCTGGTGGCAGAAGCCGCTGAACCAGATAGCGGGGCGCTGACGATTGCCGCCGGACAGGAGAGGCACCGTGTACGTCCTGATTTCCACACCAAGGATGCTGCAGATGTCGCGAAAATCGTCATACACGGACTGATACCAGTCATCGTTCAGTGCCTGCTCACGATACCAGGTACGCGCCTTTTCACGGGCGGTGGCAGAGAGTTCATCCAGCGTATAGACGGTGGTGGTGATAATGCTGCTCATCGGTATTTTCCTTACTCAGTTCAGCGTGACACAACGCAGGGTGACATACGGGCCGTTGCGGTCCTGACGGCGCTCTGCGAAGACGGCCAGCACACCGCTGATATCCTGCACCTCCCGTCCGGCATAGTGGCAGACGCTGCCGGACCAGTGGTATTTGCCGGTACAGAAGCGAAACAGCCGGGACTGCGGATGCTGGCGGTATATCGTCATCGCCTGACGTTTACTGATAATCTTCATTAACATTTCCTCCCTACAGCCAGCCTCTTTCGGAAAAGGAAATAATATCCATGCCGCCGACGACCAGGTGGTCCAGCAGGCGGATATCAACTAGCTCCAGCGCCTGTTGCAGACGCGTCGTCATCTGCCTGTCGGCACTGCTGGGTTCGGCATAACCTGAGGGATGATTGTGAGCGAGCACAGCGGCGGCCGCGTTGTGTTTCAGACCGGCCTTTACGACCTCACGCGGATGCACGGTCATACTGTTGATGGTGCCCCGGAAGAGCGTTTCGTGGGCTATCAGGCGATGCTGGTTATCGAGGAAGAGAACGGTAAATTCTTCCCTTTCTTCCAGCGTCAGTTGCAGGCGCAACCAGTCACGGACGGCATGGCTGGAGGTAAACGACGCGCCGGGCTCGCGTAACTGGCGCTCCAGCAGAGTTAACGCTTCCTGGATGGTCTGCTGTGCGGCGGGAGACATTTCCCCGCTGTCGGGGGGACAAGTTGTGGCATTCATTTGCTTTTCCTGTCAGTTGACGTATCCGGGGTGGATGTGTTGTACAGTTTCTCAGCGACGAAGAACTCGTCGTGCATGGATTCAAACCATGACCAGATATAGAAGAGAGGGGTATCTGTCGGGAAATGCATAAAGGGGGCGTCGATCACAACATCTCCGTCTTCATCCCGGACCGTTGTTTTCTCCAGGGCATCCCACAGGGCATTCAGGTGAGACAGTTCATACGACATGGCGGGACGCTCAGTCAATGATGTGCATGATGGCGCTGCATTCAGGGTGATTGAGCGCGTAGTCCCGCAGGCGATAGTAGTGTTCGGTCATGGCGTCGCATTCGGTGCGCATGGCGTGGTGGCTGTACGATATCAGACAGACCGCAATCCCGGCAGCTTCGGCACTGAGTTCACCGCCATTGCCGTTCATCGTGTTGAACAGCGACCATGCTTCACTGTTATCCGCTTCCGGAGCCATAAAGGCACCGCCGTTGCTCAGTGTGTAAAAATGCCAGATGCCGCCACTGTAGTCTGCGCAGAATCGGTCCATCCATGCGAAAACCGTCGGTTCAAGGATGATCCACTGCGGTATGCTGCCGAAGTGCTGCGGCCAGAAGCCCACACGCTGTTCGTCGGGTACGGGAGTGGCGGTCAGCACTGGCGCAGAATGGGCACCGGCAGATTGTGGCTGTAACGGGAGAGCATCGTTAAGGTTAATAATGTCAGTCATTTTAATTTTTCCTTTTACATGAATGGGTTGAAGGGTGGTAAAGGGTTGGCGGTGGATTCTGTTGACGGGGTGCGGGTGATTATTTGCCGAGTAAATCCATCATGTTCTCGGCCATCACCCATAAAGCGCGGTTTAACTTTACGTCGCCGTCGATGCCGTTAACGGCACGGGTGTGGCTGCGTTTGCCCTTCGCGGTACGTCCGGGCAGACCGCCTTTCAGCAGGTTTTCCTGAAGCCTCTGGTAGGTCGTCCACAGGTCATCCTTGCGATCTTCATACCGTCGGGGCGTCAGTATCTGCGATGCCGTGACTGGCTGGTGTTCTTCGCCAAAACGGTATGTCAGCGCCGCTTCGGCCAGTGCGTGTTGTGCTGGAGGGGGTAACAGCAGCGACTGCATGGCGTCGCGCTTCTCTTCCACCCGGTCAAAGACTCCCAGCACCTCGTAAGCGCCTTCAATGACCTTTTCCACCACGTTGCCCCGGTGAGGAACCCGGATTTCGCCAAACGACTGTCCGCAGACGAGCGAATTGGTACAGACGCTTCGGAAGTATCCCGGCAAAAGCTGAAAGCTGGACTCGCCTCCATGCGAATTAAGAATGATGATTTCCGGCACCTGCTGATTGTTTATCTGACCGGCGCGACGCAGGCGGAGCATATGCTTTGTGTGCTCCCGGCGGTCCGGATCGCGGACGCGCGACTGGCAGGCAAAAAATGGCTGAAACCCTTCGCGCTGCAGGTTCTCCAGCAAGGTAATGGTCGGGATGTAAGTATATTTTTCGCTTCTGGATGCGTGTTTATCTTCCCCGAAGACGCTGGGAACGACCTGCATCAGTTCTTCATGGGTTAATGGACGATCGCGGCGGATCTGATTTATCCGCCCGAAGCGGCTGGCTAATCTCATTTTTAATTCCTCATGGTTGCTTTAACGGCATAAACAAAAAAGCCATGCTCCGGTGGGAGCATGGCCTGCTGGTGTGGTTGCTGGTGATGAGTCAATTTTTGGGTATACCGTGGCTGAGCAGATAGCGGTTCAGCCACTCTCCTGCATTTGCTTCAAAATTCCCCGCCCGCCAGAACAACTGCCCTCCGCTGTCGCGAATGACCAGCCGAAAGTGCGTACCCTGGTCGTCTTCAATGGCTACGTTGGTGTACAGCGTGTCGACGGCTGTTGCCTGCGCGCGGGTGAACGGACCGGGTGGTAGTGGGGCATCGCCGGTGTTATGCATTGTCATCTCCTGTTAAACGTCATAAAACAAAATGCCCCGCTCAGTGAGCAGGGCATCAGTGTGAGGCTCCGTGTGTGGTAATAAGCAGCAGTATCTGCTCCATCAGGGCGGTGATTAACGCCCCTGCGAGCAGGGTTACCGCCTGCCTGGCGATATAAATGCTGCCTTCGTCGTAGCCTTCTTCACGAAAGTGGTCTTCCACAAACTGCTGTGCCCGGCTGCTGACGCACCACGTCAGCACCTGACGCAGAGCGTTGAGCACAATTTTCAGTAATGTCATTGGGTCAAATCTCGGAGTGGAGCCCGGACGGATGAGGGGCATTCACTGATGCCCCTGCCGGGTAAATAAGAGGAGGATGGCGTTACTGCGGTGACGGGGATTCTGGCGGCACGGGAGCCTGACCATGAATAATCCGGTGTTTTGCCAGCGCCTGCGGCATGTCGTTGATACAGTACGTAATGTAGAAGACGTTAAAGGCGACGGTGTAGAACGCGTTCATTTTCAGGTCAAAGCGGAAGGTGTTCAGCGCGTAGTGGCGCAGCGCGGCTCTGGCCTTAAACGCCCAGATGATGTACATCACGCCACAGGCGAGCGACAGAATACCGCTTAAGGCCAGCAGCGTGTCGCTGCCTGTGTCGTACCCCGCCAGATCCGGAGAGGCCATCACGCCGAACTGTCGCCCGAGCCCAAAGCAGACGGCCAGCCAGATAACGAAGATATCACCGCTCACCGGGTAACCGGTGGTGTCGCTGATAATCTGCTGTTTCCGGTACAGCCAGAGCAGCGGCCAGACACCGCAGGTGGCGACAGTGAGCAGCACGAAGTTCAGGGTTGGGGTTGCCAGTCGCTGGCTGAGTGTCGAAATATCGGTCATCGGGATTTTCCTTGTTATACCGTGGGTTGATAAAAATGAGTGTGGGTGGATATGGGAGAGGGTTTCAGCGTGGATTACGGCACGTCAAACTTTGCCACGCAGCCGTTATCGCCAAATGCCGGTATCACACCGGCAGCACCGTTCAGCGTGAAGACGGCAGGTTGTACACCTGATCCGGAGACGACCACACGCTTACCGGTACGCAGTTTGTTCCATGCCCACATGAGGTTATCTTCCCCCACGTGAGAGCCGCTCTCGCTGATGTCGGCCGCTTCGGCGTTATCGATTTTCATGGTCAGGGTCTGGCCGCTGTCCATGCTGACCTGATGGCCGTTTGCGTCGGTGAATATGATGGTCGCGGCCTGTGAGCCTGAACTGTCGCAGGCGAGGTACAGCTGTGACTGCCCCTTGCCGAGGATGGTGTATTCCGCTGTGCCCTGCGCGAAGCCGCTGGTCCAGGTATCGTGATTACCGAATGCCAGCGCCTGGCCGGAGAAGCAAAGCACAATGGTAAGAGGGACTATCGATTTGAAAGGCATAATATTTTCCTTTGATAAACAATAAGAAAGTTGGGGGGATTAGAGGTCGGTGTTAAAAGCGGTTTATTCGGTCACCGTGAAGGTGCCCCGGTCGGTGAATACCCGGGCTTCAAGGAAACTGCAGACCACGCCCGCCGGTGGCTGAAGGTATGTGTGGCCGAAATGCCAGGTCAGACCGTCAGCAAAGTGCATCGTGGTGGGCGTGAAGGTCGCCCCCTGTGCCACCCAGCCCTCAAGCCGTTTGCCCTGATATGTGACGGTGCCTTTCGTCAGAAGCGGGCATTTGCCCCGGTTGACGTCAATATTCTTAATCACGACGGTGTCAGTTTTAGCCGTCACGGCGACATTGATACCCTGTATGTTCTTCTGAATATCGATCTTAATAATGTCATTTTCAGCCGCACTGGCAGTTGAGGACAGGGCTGCCAGCAGCATCGTGGCTGCAGTAGCGGTATAATATTTAGTCATAGAAGCTCCTTAAGACGTGACAATCCCTGCGACACATCGCATTGATTTATAATGAATAAATAGCGTAATGACACGATTCCCCGTAGATTATGTAACTGTGGGACTTATCAGGTACAGCGATGAATATCGATCTGTTCGATCGACGAATTCGATCGTGATGAAGCAAAAATGCTTATCGACAGTAATGAATATGTTTATCTAACCGAAGAAAAATCCCCACACGGAGCGTGCCGCGCGGGCGACGGTGTGGGTCACCGCATGCAGCGCCGAACGGGCCACCTGCGGCAGCGGGGCCAGGTCAATAACCTTATCGATAACCTCCACCACGGCATCGCCAAAGCTGCTGCTGGCAATGCTGATGACGGCTTCGGTGCGATACCCGTTCTGCAGATGAGGCACCAGCGGGCTGCGGACCTGCTTTGGGACGCGGGTTATCATTGCCTCCACCAGACGCGGAAGACGATAACGCCCCCGGACCGAAACCGGCAGAATATCCTGCTCAGCAATCCCCAGTTGACGGGCCACGGCCTGCTGCTTCTGCGCAATACGTTCCGCCTGTAATGTCGAGGGCTGAGCGGACGGCCAGTTCCACTGCTCAGCGGGTTCGGTTTTGTCCACCTGGTTGAGTACCCACAGCACCGACGGCTGCGGTCCGCTGAACTGCGCGAATACGTCCTGATAAAACTGCTCTTCCACCGCAAATGCGCGGTCATCGGCCTTAAGCACCCACAGCACCATATCAAGCTGTGGCATCAGTTCCCGGTACAGCTCACGGTATTCGCCGTCGCGGGTAACGCTCTCGCCGACACCCGGCAAATCCACCAGTGTCAGGAAGTGATTACCGAAGCGCAGACGCACACGTTGTGGCTGACGGGTACAGGCTTCCACTGCATTGACCGCACAGACATTACTGCGGAATAGCGCGTTACACAGTGAGGACTTCCCGACGCCAGTTTTTCCCATAATGCCAATCACGGGTTCATACGTAACGAGCTGGTTAAGCTCCCGCAACAGATGCTGGCGTAGCACGCGTGGATAACGCCGTAGGTGGCGGCGGATAAGGGCATAGCCTGATGTTTTTTTCATGTTAATTCCGTAATGAAAAAAGGCCATCCGGTGGGGATGGCCTGTTGGAAATAAACGGGAGGGAATTCACTGAGGTGATATATAACTGAGATTTTTTTGAAACGGCCTCTGAGAGCAATTATTTTTTTAATGTTTCATAGGTTCTTTCAATCCAGTGCGCGACCAGACTGTGAATGCTGACGCCACGGATGTCGAGGATCCGGTCGAGCTTTTCTTTTAATTCAGGCTCTATCTTCGCGGTAATGGTTTTCTTCGTTTTATTGATCTGGCTGTAATTCATCCGGTAGGCCCGGGTCTTCAGTGAATTCAGAATGTGCTTTTTCTCATCAGCAGCCCAGAAATAATACATGCACGGAAGGGCCATAATTCGGCTTTCTGGTGTTCTGCCACTAAAACCAAAATCAGGGAAGCCATCTTCAATGGCACAATCCCATAACGTATCGGTATACTGCTCGGGTAATTCTTTTTTTGACAGCAGAAAAGAAAACTCTTTTCGTAACGGCGTCTTAACCTTGTGCCATACGTTCTGAATTTCCATTATTGCTGTTATTTTATTTCTGACTGAAACGTCAGAAACATCAAACATATTTTTAATCGACAGGCATCGATCCTCTGCAGATTCAGGTTCGCTGAGTCTGAGTTTATGGAAAGGCGTCCACTTTCCCTCCCTGCATTCGTCATAATCTATCCCGGCATCAATTTCAGGTAAGCGACCACTCAGGAAGTAAAACCAGACAAACATACCGCCGAGGGGATCTCTTTCAATCCAGGTGAAGTGTTTGTCGTCAATCGCTTCAGAAAACCATCTCCGTCGGTCGATCACAAAATCACCAATCCCCAGGATGCTGCTGATGGCGTTTCTGTTGACGTCGCCACCGGCCATTTGTGCCAGATTCTGGTTCAGTTCTTTCAGCGAACGTCCGGTAAAAACAAAATCACCTTCACAGTCATGCAGATGAAAAAGGACCTCTCGGAGGCTGTCGGCTTTGTGGGATATCGGGGACTTTGGCATAGATATTGACGTTCTTTTTGATGAATACATCGGGATAACGTAGCATCTTTTTCTTTGTTATTGCACTGTTTTTTGCGTGTCTTTAAAAGATTTAAATCGAATAAATTACAATAAAAACAATAGGTTATGTATTTTGTTTTCCGTGTGTAAAATGCATCGTATACCTGCGTGCACCACATCACTGCCTGAGTAAGCGCTTTTACAGGTTAAAGCGCATGTTCATTATGAATGATTCAGCGATCTCAGGGTGAATGACCACTTTCCTCTCGAAGACAAGGATTAGCGTTAACCACATCAGAATTGTTGTTTCTACAGGTATATTAATTAATGACAATGACTATTGTCAGTATTCATTGTCTTTTTCTTCTCTGGCTGGAGAATGAGTTTTATTCGTATAATTCAACCAGCAATCAGCGAAGTTTTTAAGTTGATTTCCCTGTGCAAATCAATAGATTCTCTGGTTTTAAAGTCACAGATAAGGAGAGGTTCGGAATGGTAATTTCGATAAGCCAGCATTTAATTGAGAGATAGCAATACAATGGTATATTGCCATCTCTTATTAGTCGGTGGATTATTTATTGATGAGGAAGCCTTTCCCTTTCATGCAGTTACTCCATGAGTTACCAGGAACACCATTATCAAGGGCTGTTGACTCAATGTAAGGCAGTCCATCAATTTCCTGATCTGAGAATGTTGTATCCCCATTCTGAATTGTGACACCTTTAGTTAAGAAAAATGAAGTTAGTTTTGTCTTGCCTGTAAGACCTTTTGATGCATCCTGAATTTTATGAGTGCAATAGTCAGCAGCTTTCTCTATTGCGGCGTTCTCATTTTCTTTATTCTTTTGAGTGGGGGCCGTATTACAAGCAGTGAGTGTTGCTCCAAGAGTTAAAATTGACGCAATTACTATGATTTTTTTCATGGTTTTCCTTAACGTTGAGGGTACAACGGTATTTTCAATTATTCGATGATATTCTGATTGTCAATCAGGCAATCGATTATAAGATAAAAATCGATCAAAAAACGTATCAAATGTTAATTTTTTGTTGCTGATTCTCTTTGTTTAGTTGGCTGGAGAAACTTAATAAGGATCATCTTCAAATACCATGTTGTTGAAGCTCTATACAGAGATTTTTGCTGGCTGGCTAAATCTATCGGACGAAAAATAAACTTCACAGAGTATGCACCACTAATTTTGTTACCTCCCGGTTCAGCACAGGGCGGTGTGTAGCGGAACGCCACGGCTGAGAGCATGGCGTCCCTTCTGCTGACTGAAATATTGATCGTGTTACACCAGATGTTTACCCACCATCATCAGTCCCGCCAGCCAGCCAATACACTGCGGTCCCACAAGCCAGAACAGGCGGGCCTTGAGCAGCCCGGTCATGCCTTCGCGGGTGTATATCGCATCCGGCATCAGCCACTGCCGAAGAGCCGCGCCGACGGTCATGCCCGCACCGGGCCCCAGGGTCATCCAGAACAAATAGCCCATTCCCTGACCAAAACTGCGGATTTCGCCGGTGGCGCTGATAACGTTAAACAGCACCACGACCAGCGCGATGCCAAAAGCAATACTGAAATACTTAATGACGAGTGCCATGAGCAGGTTCCTTTTGTGGTTGAATCATCCGGCATTTATTGCTTACGGCACTGCTGCGCCGCGCTGAGCATGTTGTTCATAAAGCCCGGCGGGAGATAGCCGTACTGCTGGTTCATTCTGAGCAGCTCTCCGTGGGGGTATTTCGTCTGCAGGATGTCGTAAACGCAGCCACAAATAGCGGTGGTGCCGCCACCGGATTTACAGCCCCGGATAAACTCACTTTCGGCTTTTGACTTTTCGTCGCCGCAGCCGCTGAGTGCCGCAACAGAGAACAGCAGGCAGAGTACGGACAACACGCGAGCCGGGTGGCGTGAACCACCAGAGAGGGTAATGTTCATAAAACATCCTTGAATAAACAGAGGGTTGAGTTTGATAAAACTGATTAAAGGCCATCCTGTTGAGGAATACCGTCATCCTGCAGGGCGTGGCTGATGTCGTTAACCACGGTGTTTGGGTCAAGCGTGATGGTCGCCAGATGTTTTCCGGTATCGGGGCTTCCCCGGTATACATCGAGCGCGGCAAAGGGTTTGCCTTCATCACTGCTCCCGGCTGATACCTGGTAAGTGGTATCGCCGTTGCGGATGCTAAACTCCTGCAGGCTGATAACCTGGTTGCTCTGGTACGCGTAGCCCGTCATCTGAGCCGGAACGGTGATGTTCATCTCCTTATGCTCAGCGCCGGTCTTACCGAACGAATACGCCACCGACGGGGTGACGATGCAGATTTCGACCTCCTTTTTGTGGTTCAGGGTCTGCGCATAAAAGACGGGCTTTGCGCAGCGCTGATAATGGGCGTCGCGCAGGGCGTCAGGCGTGGCTGCGTGCGCCGCAGGCAATAATGCCAGCGTCAGTCCGTAGCCCGTCAGCAGCAGGGCTGTGATATGTTTCATGAGTTGACTCCGTTTAGTCTGGGGCTGGCTTCGGGAGGGGAGCCCCGGAAGGAATGAATAACGTTGCTGATGAAGCGAAAATGCGGCAGCGCGGAGATAAACTCTTCGCTGGCCGTCAGGGCATCAAGCTCAGGCTTGTTGCGAAAAGAGGTTTCCAGGACCGTGACAGCGTTGATCTCTTCCATCCTGAAAACCTGGAGTGTTCTGGCGCGTGTGGTGACCAGAAACCAGTTTTTGCTCTGGAAGATCAGACGGTGTGGTGCCACGGTTTCATGGCTGCGTCCGTTAACCTGCAGCGTGACGGTACGGTGATCGCGAATGGCTTCTGCCAGCAGCAAAAATGGCGCTGACTGTGTGACTGCCGAAGGTAAGCCGCCATGCCCGATAAGACAGGGCGATATTCCTGATGTGCTGGTGAGCAGCAGGATGAGTTTTCTGTTCTGGGTGGGGATGATCCCTGAAATACCCGTATTGTTGATGAAGGTGAACGTATCCGGCGAATGTGGCCGGAGTGGACGCCGGGCCAGGCGGTAAGCCCCGGCGGAATACTCAATACCCAGATGAATCAGGCGCTGCTGAAAATCCCGCTGCAGCGTACGCTCTGAGACACCAAATTCATCAGCCAGTGTTTTCAGTACCAGGGAATGGCCTGCCAGTAGCCGACTGATGATGACCGACAGCCTGACGGCCAGCCGGTCATAACGATCGTGTTGTTCTTTCATGGTGAAATCAGCCTCAGGCTCTCCGCATGCTCCTGTACGTTGTGGAAAATTATGCCGTACCGGTTTGCCACGTTATGTCGTTGCTTTCTGGCGGGTTGGATAAAAATCATGACAGCAACACGCTTTTTATAAGTGGCTGTAAGAAAAGGAATATGAGGATATTAAGACAAGGAAGACGATGTTTTAACGACACATCCTGTCGTCTTTTCCGCGGGCGGTGGAAGGATAAATGATGCCGTGCGGGTTCAGAAAACACCGGGCCACAGCGCCCGGTGGTGCTTACGGTTGATACCGCTGAGCGTTAAGGCGCATTGAAGGTATGTTCGCAGCGCGTACAGCCATATTCATCAAATATCGTCCCGTCCAGCTTTTCACCGGCAACAGACCCTGCGACTGCGCCTGCACAGGCGCCGGACAGAAAACCAATAAGCCCTCCGGCCAGCGTACCCACTACGGGGACGGCTGAACCCATCAGTGCACCGGCAGAAGCCCCTTCAAGACCAGCCAGCCCCCCGGCGGTTGCGCCAATCACCCCACCTGTCTTTTTACCCACATGGCGCAGCCGGATGTCGGGCGATCCACAATTCGGACAATGCATTTTTCTCTCCTGGTTACTGGCAATAAATAGCTGCCTGAATGAACAGGCGGGCCGTGTATGAATACAAACCTGATACCAGAACAGGAAATAGGGTAGAACTGGAGCGGGAGAGGCATATACGCAGGTATTCTGCAGGAGGATTCACTGGGGAGAGGGAATAATGGCAACGTCAGGGTATCTGCACCCCGGTAACTCTTATCTGACACATTAACCTCCGTGAGTGAAATAACAACACGGCAGCATTTCTGCTGCCGTTCTCACAACGGTAATATAGATCTGAAATTTTTTTGAATGTAAATTTTCAATACTGTTAGAGGGATGTAGGAACAGCAGAATTGAAGAATTATTTTAGGTTGTTTTGGTGTGTTTAATTATATGTAAATTCAATGCTAACTTGAGAGTAAAAAACAATGGTTACTTAATAAAATAATTGACGGTTTTATAGTTTTCTTCTTTTATTGCATTTTAGTAGTTAAAGAGGGTTGCTGATGTCGGTTTGGTAATATAACTATATAGAAGAGTATCTATAAAACGTATTAGAGGAGTGTCAATGGGAGGCATTAAATCAGTGTTATTATAAGTCATTGGTGTAACGTTATTTCAATGGTATCGCTACACAGAATTAGAAACAAGTAACTGGAATGGCATTGCAACCACTGAAGATCTCAGTATGACCCTATACCAGGGAGAGTAATTACCGTTATAAATAATCCGTACGATTACTATAGCATATTTGTAGAACTCATATCTGTAAATCCATTACCCCGACACCTTTCCCATCCCCGGTACTTCATCAAAGTAATTTATTACTCCAGCCTTGTATCTTATTGAACAACTAACGTAAGGACATTACTCATGAGTTTCAATACACACAGCCATTACCCACTGAACAGAACCTATGTTAAACGTATCCAGGATACACTGAATAAATCGATTAATGAGTATTCCCGCACACTGTTATTACGAGTGGATTTACGATTGCCAGAGTTCGATGCAGACTCGTATAATTCAGACTCATCATTAATCACCCGATTTATTGTCTCCCTGAAAGCACAGATTGAAGCTGATTTACTGAAGAGAAAGAATGCCGGTAAACGCATCCATCCGTGTCGTGTTCGTCATATCTGGGCGCGTGAATTCAGTCGCACCGGTAAGAAACATTACCACGTGGTGTTATTCCTCAATCGTGAGGCTTATCCGTATCCGGGTAATTACCGGTCAGTGAACGGTGAGTATTCACATAACCTGGCGTTAATGATTATGGAAGCCTGGGTACGTACGCTGGGGCTTAATCATCAGCAGTACTATTCACTGGTGGAGTTTCCGGTTAACTGTTATTACCACCTGAGTAAAAACAGCGTTGATTTCAACACGCAGTACGCAAGTGTCACTGGGCGTATTAATTACCTGGCAAAAGAATACAGCAAGGACTATTCAGACGGTCAGCGTAATTTCGGGTGTAGCCAGTACTGATTAACCCGAGCAGTATTTTTTTACTGTCAGGGGATATGTTATGACAGAGTGCCGGGGTAACGATAAATCAGTACATCCCGGTGCTCCTGTCTCCCATTCCCTTAAGACAGAGTGATACGTCATGACAACGCTGAATAATACTACTGGCCTGCTGAACGACAAAATGGTCGATATGGTTTTCATTACAGAGTTCACCGGGCTGAGTGATAAATGGTTTTATAAACTGATTTCACTGGGTGAGTTTCCCAAACCGATTAAAATGGGGCGTAGCTCTCGCTGGTTACAGAGTGAGGTCGAAGCATGGGTTCAGCAACGGATTTCCGAATCCCGTGCATAATACGTTATTAAACCTCCTGTAAGCCTCCCTGAGGCGTTTAAACCCTTAAATAACCCTGCCTGTTATCCTCGCCATTAAAGTTAAGCAGAAACGCGTACATTAATCATTCTGATGATTTGGTTTATAATGAGAGTCTGTGTGTGTTTTATATGTACTGCACAGGCCTCTTGCTCGTGCTATTTTGAATGCAACAAACTGGAGCGGATAATAAGTGAAAATAAACGTTAACCCTGAGCGAGAAGCGAGCTAAATAATCAAATGTGTAATAACGCAGAGAAACAGCACTTAGCAAGTTAATGATCTTTTGGTGAGGCTGCTTTGCAACAATGAATTAACATTGTGGTGTAGTGTACGGCCACTGAAGCCAGGGCTGACTGGAATTGCGACTGTTTACAATTGGGCGAAATTCGTACTATTTTAACGCATGATTTTTCATAGTATGCAGCTAAAGCTGCTAAAATTTACTTTTTTAGCAGCTTTTGTATGTGTAATAGAGAAGTCTAATCTCTTTTTGGACTGACTTCTGACGGTAAGTGATGCCGCGTCTGCCAGATTGACTGCGCATACCACCCTTACGGCGTTATGTAACATAACCACAACAATCATTGCCATTGCAGTCTGGTGGCGTCATAACCACTCAGTGGTGGCGTAGCATTGTTTTTGTAGTCAATAAGGTTAAAGTTCGTGAAGAAAGGATTAAGGGGGTAAATATAATTATATGCACCTTCCTGTGCTACCGCGATATAAAGTGCGCGTTGTGGAGGATAACACAGTGTGACAATCAGTCCGAGCTGAATAAGCTGATTCAATACCGGTGTTAAACGTTCAATTTTTCGGAGTCTTGCCGGACCATGAGTCTCCAGTTCATTTTTTAAAAATGGCTGCCATGGATTAAGATTTACATCCTGAGCGACACTGAAATGGTTCGCGGCAACTTTCATTGTTCCTTTGGGGTTGTTAAATCTGTTTTTTATCCAGTCAAACAACTCATACACATCCTGCTGTAACTGATACTGCTCGCTCAGTATGTAAAAATACCTGTCGGCCTGGTTAATATGCCATTCAGTGATAGTAAAGGCATCCTGCAGTGTACTTTCAGGGATACCTTCCTGTGAACTGAAGCTAAATAAAGCGGCAATGCGTATTGCATGACTGCCAGCTTTAGACACGAATTCTGCGATATGCTCCAGCGGCTTATTCTCACCAATGAGCGACTGATAGTAACTTACCTTCTCCTCAAATAATCTTTTCGCATTGTCTGACAGTGCTAACGTTTTTTTAGCGTCTGAGCCTTCATAAAAGTTTTTCTTTTGCTCCTGAAGGATGCGGGTAAACCTCCGGTGCAGGGAATCAAAAGCACTTTTCGATTTCTCCTGGTTTAAGTTTATTTTTCGTTGTCCGATAGTACTCGCCGTATGTGTAAAAAGAAACCGGGCCAGAAATCCACTGGAGACAGCACGTCTGCCATTTTTCTCTAAATACTCCTCAAATATCTCAGGCTGCACCATGAGTAAAAAGGTCAGGTATGCATTGAGCCGGATATTACCGTCTTTTTTCCGGGAGAGCGAAAGGGGTTCGTTTTTCCAGATTTTGTTAAGCAGGCCCAGGTTATTTTTAAGATGGCCGGTAAAGAAGGTTATCGCTTCGTCAGCGAATACCCCGGCGTAAGGATGCTCTTTTAACCCCTGAATAATCCCCTCTGGCGTGGCATCTTCATAGAACATTTCGAATGCCCTGGGTTTTACTGGCTCTGCTGCCTGGTGTTCCCGAAGCAACAATTCCTCGATGTCACTGTCTCCGCCATGTTTAGCTGCCTTCTGAAAACTACGGTTGAGTGCTTTTTCTTTTGAGGACCAGATAGCATGGTCTTTTTTATAAACATCAAACAGAGCTTCATATTCGGCATGCATCTCCTCGGCAAAATTCCCAAAGGGCTCCATGATGCTTTCGCGCACCGGGCTTTTCCCTTCTCCTGATTTTGCCAGTATCAGAAAATACAGTGAGCAGGGTTCGGGCTTTTTATTCCCGAAAGGAGAGGCAACGTCAATCAGAGGCTGCAGGGCCAGAGCTAACGCCGCCAGAACGGTACTGCCAGTCATCTCAATGGGGATTTGTGTGTCTTCATGAAACGCGGTGATTGCATCACGTAAAAAAGGCGGAAAAGCCTCTACAGGATAGTTATTAACGTTATTCATTGTTATCGCTCGCAAGACTGATTTGACTTTTATCTTCAGCAGAATAAAGCAAACCGGCCACCAAAAGCGAGCGAGTGAGCATTTAGCATGTTGCGATCGCTCTTGCGCGAAGCCGCTTATGATCTGCAATTCCCGGTCGTTTAAATCTTCTGCTGTAAATCAATCCTCATGCCCTTGCCGGCACAACGTTGAGAATCTCTCTAATGAATCATTATTTACCCACAACAGCTTCTGGTAATGCTACAGATGCGGCGAATACACGCGTTTTTTTGCAACAGGCGGTTGATCATTACCCACGGCTGGCGGCGTTCAGCTTTACGCTGGGATTGCCATACCGCGAGAGCATGGCCGATTACCGTTCATTGTTTTTGCGTTTTCATACCGAAGTCTGGCAGCGGACCGGTGCATACTCACGGGAGCGCCAGCAGGCACGCCATAATTCACCGCCCACTATCCTGCGCTGGATATGGGAGTCTGCCAGTGCGCCTGAATGCAAAATGGTGCTGCTGATGAATCTCGATACGCTGGGGAGAACCCGAGATGAAAGCGCTATGCAGGCGATAAGCGCAATGCTCAGAGAGACATGGCTGACGGTTACCGATTCTGAGCATCATGGCGTAACGAATATCACGCCGATTATCATCAACCGATCTGTTCGGGGAACTTTCACTGTGCCATTTAACCAGCTTACCGCGCAGGTTCAGGTGATGTCGGCTCCCTTAGCGACAGCGCGGACGGGAATAGTGGGTTAACGCGAGCATTTTATCTGATTGTTCAACTGAGACTGGCGACGATCACCGCATAAAACGGTGGCGCTTATCCGATGTGTTTACCGAGTAGATTTCTGACGAGTATCACGGCATGTTCACGGGCCTGCCGAATAAGTTCATCTTTATCGACAGTGTGCCCGCAGTGAGCACAAGTGGTGCCGGTAACATCGCTGATTTCCGTCCCACAGTGTACGGTGAGATCTTGGTTGCAGTCCGGGCACTTAAACGGAATGTTACTCATTGTGATGACCTTGTGATTGAGGGGTTTAGTTGCCAGACCGTAGCAACGACAGCGTCAGTGCTGCAAGGCTCATTTGCTTCCTGTCCCGAAGCAACATTAACCCGTGAAAGTGGTCTGCTCGCAGATGAAAAAACAGGGTTGAACGAAGGGGGCTGAACCACACCGATAACGTTGCCTTATTGTTTACATCTGCCTTTCCTGATTACCCGCGTTGCCAGCGTTCTTTCCTGTAGCCTGGCCGGAATACCCATCGGCAGATGAATATCTGCCTGCACGACGCGCAGTTCTGGCTGTCAGGAACAACCTGTAACGATCTTTTTTTTGCACGTTATCGTCACCCGGTTTGAGGATCCCTGTCGTTCATGTTCGCGCTAATTCGCGGCGCGTTCACCATCAGGCCCACCTGGATATTCTGGAGAATGGCCACTCATACCAGGCCAGAACAGGCAAGGAGCCAGGTTTAACGGTTATCACCAGGACGAGAACATCATCATGACACCACATACCCCTGAACGTCTGCCGGATGGCGGAACCCCGGGCATCCTGGACGCCTCAGCCAGGGCTAAGGCCGCCGCAGAACTGGAACAAAAAGGCAATTATGGCGAAGCTGCCCGATGGTGGCGGATGGCGGCAGAGGCCGCCCGCAATCCACGCCAGCAACACTGGCAGGAGTCCCGGGCCAGCTTGTGTGAACGCCGTCATCAGGCCCCGCTGTCACAGCCAGAGCGCTAACCCGTTACCGGAGCGGCATACATGCGATACCTTTTCCCGATGCTCATCACCACCCTGACCGTGCTGTTAACGCCTCAGGTCAGGGCGGACAGCACGTCAATACTGCCCTGCGAAGCGTCAGATATGGCGGTGCATACCGATGATCAGGGCCGTCTTTACGACGGAATGTCACAAAGCGGCACGACCCTGGTGTTAAGTAACACTGGCCCCGGTGCCTGCATGCTTCCTCCACGACCGGTCCTGACCTTCAGCGATGCCGCTCATCACCCGATGCCCGTTGAGCGACGCACCGTCAGGGGCATGAATCCCGGCCCGGTGCTGCCGCCGGTGATAGTGCCTGCTGATGGCGAGCTGCAGATACTGTTGAGCCGGGTGTCCAGTGATGCGTTTGACGGTGCCAACTGTATCCGTCCAGCGTTTGTTTCGCTGGACCTGGCTGGCGGAACGCTAACGGTGCCTTTTGACCGCCAGATGTGTGCGGCGAAAGGGCAGACTGGCTATTACTCGCAGTCGCTGACTGGTACGCCGTAAGTGAGTTGGGTATGAAAATTGGTTACCTGTTTCCCCTGTCATTTTTGGGTGACCGTGGTTCTGGGATTATGGTTTGTCCCGGGCGGGTATGCGCAGTCAGGGCAGTGATTTGTAGAGGAAGATAGCGGATATCAATGTTAAGGAAGATGAGGAATGGATGAAGTGGATCTGGCCAGCCAGGCTGAACAGATGAGACTGGAACATCTGCTTCGCAGCAGAACGCGGGCGTCGCTGCCGCTGAACGGGCTGTGCCACAATTGCAGAGCTCCCCTGAAGGACGTGCATTTCTGTGACGCGGACTGCCGGGGTGATTATGATAAACGGCTGCAGTTTCACCTGCGTCGTTAAAATCTCAGAGCAAATGACCGTGGGATGAACAGCCATCCTCGGCATTTTTAATGCCTGTTGTGCATCAGAACTATGCCTATTTTTCATTTTCTTCATGTCCGTTGCCGTTTATACATTCGCTCCCTCCACCATCGTGGTGGTACAAGGTGATTGACGGGGACAAGAATGAAAAGTTTATCAGGTAAAACAGCACTCGTTACCGGGGCAGGTAGCGGTCTTGGCAGAGAAATCGCGTTATTGATGGCATCTGAAGGGGCATCGGTCGGAATAGCGGATCTCAGTCTGGCTTCAGCCGAAAAGGTGGTCCGGGAAATACAACTGGCTGGCGGTGAAGCGCTCGCCGTTGGCATGGATGTCTCGGACGAGCAGCAGACTCAGGATGGAATCGACGCGCTGGTGAGTCGTTATGGCAGTCTTGACATACTGGTCTCTAATGCCGGGATCCAGATTGTCAGCCCCCTGGATGAATATACGTTTGCTGACTGGCGGAAGATGATGGCTGTACATCTTGACGGGGCATTTCTGACCACACGGGCAGCACTGAAACATATGTACAAAAAACTGCAAGGGGGGACGGTGATTTATATTGGCTCCGTGCATTCGCATGAGGCATCCCGGCTGAAGGCGGCTTATGTGACCGCCAAACATGGGCTGATGGGTCTGGCTAAGGTGGTCGCGAAGGAAGGAGCTGTTCATAATGTTCGCTCGCATGTGGTTTGCCCGGGCTTTGTTGATACACCGCTGGTCAAAAAGCAAATTCCTGAGCAGGCCCGTGAGCTGGGTATCAGCGAAGAGGACGTTGTTAAAAATATTATGCTGGCGGAAACCGTTGACGGGCAGTTTACGTCGGCGGCTGATATCGCCGAAACAGTACGTTTTCTGGTGACATTTCCTTCAATGGCGCTGACCGGGCAGTCAATTACGGTCAGTCACGGATGGGGAATGCGCTGATGAGTAAAACCATGCGACGCAGCTTGCTCTCTGCTCTGGTGCTGATGGCTTCCTGTTGTCATGGTGCCTGGGCAGTATCCGCTCAGGTGACCCGGGATACCCTCGGCACAATGGAGAAACAGTATCAACAGATGTGGGCGGAAGAAAATGGCCCACTGACGTTGGCCCCTCCGGCCCCCCTGGCGACGCTGTTATCATCGCTACCAAAAAACAGTAATAATCCAGAATATAATACGCTCGACAGCCGTGATGCACTGACTGCGTTGACACAAAAGTATGTGACGGATAAACAATCCGTATCCCGGATTATCAATGTGGATGTCGCGGTATCGGGACGAAAAGTTCCTGTGCGGATCTACAACCCGCATCCGGATACGGCAACAGGGGTGATCTTCTTCATTCATGGCGGAGGGCATTTGAGCGGTTCGGTGGATGTTTACGACCCGGTAGCACGGCACCTGGCGGCTGCAACCGGCAATACCGTGGTGGCTGTGGACTATCGTCGGGCACCTGAGTCCCCTTATCCGGAAGGACTTAATGATGCGCGTGATGTACTGATGCAGGTCTACACTGTACTGGACCGGAACCATGTGCCCTGGAAACCGCAGCTGACCCTGGTCGGGGACAGTGGCGGAGGGGCATTCAGCGCCACGATTGCCGGTGATTTACAGACTGAACACCCGGGATTCATCTCCCGACTGGTGCTGATTTACCCCAGCCTGGATTACACGCTTTCCTGGCCTTCCGCTGATGAAAACGGGCAGGGTAAATTGCTTGATAAAAGCAAGGTGGCCTGGTATTTCAACCAGTATTTTCAGCATAATGAAGACCGGGCGTCGCTCTCACCGCTGTACCGGCCTGTCACGCGGGCGTTTCCGCCCACGCTGATTTTTAGCGGCGGGATTGATCCGCTGAGGGATGAAGATTTTGCCTTTGTCGCCAGACTGAAAGGCGCAGGTGTGCCGGTAAAACATGTGCATTTTCCGGGGATGGTGCATGCCTTTCTGATGCTGGAGAACCTGATACCACAGCAAACCACGCAGGTTTATCAGGCTACCGCTGATTTTATTGCCACACCTGTCCATTAGGTCTGAAGGGCAGTTTCCGCAACTGCCCTTGTTATTTCGTTAACTAAATGTTACCAGTTCATAGCATACTCTGTTTTCATCAGGATAAAAACTCAGTCCTTTAAGCCTGCTGTCTGGTCGCTGCCAGCACAATTTCGCGGATACAGCCGTTTTGAGGCTGCAGGTAAGCAAAGCGAATGGTCTTTGCCACATCCTCAGCAGAAAGCACAACACCACCCATATCCTGTTTCCAGGTATGGTAACCCGACTTTATCTCTTCGTCAGTCGTATGGCTCAGCAGCGCCGTTTCCACAGCTCCCGGCGCGATGGTGATAACCCTGACGCCGTGTGGGGCCAGTTCTTCACGAAGATTCTCGGAAATACCGTGCACAGCTAATTTCGTCTCTACTATGAGACGACAATAACTCAGTCCGCAAAACTAGTTGACGTCTAATAAATGACCTTTCTAATAGTTTAGTTGCCAGACCGTAGCAATGACAGGGTCAATTCCACAAGGTTCATCTTGTTTTTTTCCGGTAGCTGTGACGATGCGTGGAAATTGCTATTTCACAGCGAAAAAACACTTTATGGAGCCGGGAAGCAGGAAAAAAGATCGCTATCGTCTGTGCTCCGACGCCTGCTACTGATTTTTGGCAGGTGGCATCGGTCCATGATGAAGTCGGCTGTGGCTGTTTGGTGTAGTCTGCGTGGCAGGCTCCTGCTGTGCTTTTTCCATCGCGGCATTTTTTTCTTCCATGTACTGCGAGTTTTCGGGGTTAATCACGGGACCCGGTCCGAATACAAGCGGTGGTTGTGTCGGAGCGGAAGTGTGTGGACTACCCGTTGAGTCTGTGGGCATATCTGCTGCAATAGCAAAGACGGCATATAGTGATGCTATCAGAGTGGCGAGTAATTTGGGTAATTGACGCATAGCGTTGTCTGTTTTATGGGGATCAGCCGATAGCATCCTGCCGGGAGCGGTGCGATATCAATTGCCAGGCGTGTTGCTGTTATTTCATTACCCACGAGGTTTGCCAACCATTGCAGAGCTGTATTCATCGTGGAGATTGCCCGATATCAACGCCAGTTCTCCGCGTTGTATCAGCATGATATAGCGCCATTTGCAGAACGTATCAGTCATTCCCGCTTCCGACACTGCCTGTCCGATAGCGTGAGCCAGTCTGGTTGGCTGCTCCCCAACAATCGATAACAGCCGGGTGTCGAAATACTCGATCGGACGTTCTGTCAGTCGGTTATTTTCTATAATGCGTATACCAACGCCCTGGTCGCGCAGTTTGACCCACTCATCAGCCAGTTGGCGGCGAATAGCGGGTGTCGCAGTCTGGCGTTCAGCAAAACGTAACTTAAGTTGCCCGACGGGGATCTGTGCAATTGCAGCGTGCGTCTGTCCGTCAGGATTATTCATATCGCGGGTATCGACCAGAACCTCCGTCACCCTGACGGTGTCATCCCGTAGCCACCAGTAAATACGGCGGCGAAGCAGTTGTTCGACAGGATGCGTTCCCGACCAGATGACGATTTCATCAACCCCCTCGCTTAGCGTACTCAGTTGCTGATGAACGTTCTGGAAAGTTGCAGCCCAGTTGATTCCGACATCGCCATAAGCCAGTGAAAAGAAGTCATTCCAGAAAGCGACGCGCTGAAGCGGAGATTCGGCATCGACATCTGTTAATGGACCAATACAGCAGTCGTCGGCAATATCCCTGATATCGGTGCCAAACAGCGATTCGAGGCGTATCAGGGCCGAGCCAGCCTGGCATACGTGTCGGATAGTAGTTTTCATTTAACGTTCCTCCGAAATCGTGTCGTTATGTGCCAACTCAAATGATCAAACAAAATAGTCGTTCGTGCTGGTGGAGTCCAGAGCCTGCTGGTGTGGTGGTTTATACTGTAAAATCAAGTCGTTATTACCATGTTGGGGCGGATGCCGGAAATACCCGACCTGGTGATATGACGAAACCGCAGGAGCATCTCACCTGGGGGATGCAGCAACATAAAAAATGCCCGCATGGACACGGGCAAAGAGAAAAAAGTTGAAGTAATAATCATCAGGATGCGATTGTCTTAACATCACTTTTTGAGCGTCAGCACGGGACTGGCAATTGTCAAATTCTGTTCATCCAGCGAGAACTCACTGGTTGATACCGCCGTTCAGAGAAGTCTCCGGGGCTCCGGGTTTAGCGATAACCCGGTGTTTTCAACTTTTGCATCAATCTATTCCTACCGCACAATTAACCAAAAATTCACATTTGTAGCAGGATCTTTAATTTACATTTCGTTAACAATGTCAAACAATCCATAAACGAATAAAAAAATATTCACTATGGGCAATTATTTTGAAAAGCAGACTTTATCTTACCCAGTACGAAACGGAACAAATACTGCAGGCGACGGAAGGCGTAAAAAATGGGCTGCGGGATCGGTGCATGATCCTGATGTGTTTTTATCATGGTCTGCGGATAAGCGAACTGCTCGGATTGACTGTCCGGGATATCGATTTAGCGGGCGGGACTATTTTTATCCGGCGACTGAAGAACGGTTTCAGCACCGTGCACCCGCTCCAGCCAGATGAGCGACAGCTCCTGGGGGAGTGGATGAGTCGCAGACCGCTGTCGAACGAAGGATGGCTTTTTCCCAACGCGAAGGGGAACCACCTCACCCGACAATATATGTACAAACAGTTGCGGCATTACGGATTGTTGGCCGGTCTGGCGGTGAGGGTTCACCCTCACATGCTGCGCCATGCCTGCGGCTATGAACTGGCTGAACAGGGGATGGATACGCGATTAATCCAGGATTACCTTGGGCATCGTAACATTCGCCACACAGTGCACTACACGGCGGGGAATGCAGCCCGCTTTGCGCAGACCTGGAAAAAGCAACGCCTGGCGGTGGTGAGCAGTGAAGACGGGCTTGATGGCGAGAGAGCGGTTGTGGTTATCTGTGCGATACGAGTATTTATTACTCTGTTTCTGTCCGCGATGAGTTTATCTGACTGGCGATCGATCACCGTGCGAATACCCCACCTGCGCACCGACGCCTGCCATTGACATTTCGGGATACCGTTTCGACATTGTTTTACGTCTGTTTTCCATGCCGGTTTTCAGACCGGGTACAGCGTATAACGTGTGGTTTGCGCTGTATCTGCTTCAATGGTGGTACTTTCATCCTCTTTTACACAGCGAAAGGGGTTACCCCTGAAAGTACCGCCACCATTTCCGCCATAGCCAGTCCATCGTCCTGAAGATCAATGCGGCAACAGGGGGGCATCGGGGCCAGGCGTGACGGTCATACTGTTATGACAGTTTGTTTTTGATCGCGACAGTTTGTCTGTCTGGCATATCTGATCCGGTGACGATACCGCTGTAACGGCTGTCGGCAATCATTACGAGGTGATAAACATGAGATTTGGTAAGCGTATTTATCTGGCAGCCGTGCTGTCCGGTGTGGTGATGTTTACAGCATCCGTGCAGGCTGAAACCAGCAGGCTGACCGTTGAATCGGGTGATAACGCTGAAAGTCGGCAGCAGGCTGCAATGGAAAAAGAGCAGTGGAATGATACCCGTTCGTTACGTAAGAAGGTGAACAGACGTGCCGAAAAAGAATGGGATAAAACCGATGCCGCGTTCGACGATCGTGACCATTGTGATAAAAGTGCGAACGTGAATGCGTACTGGGAGTCGGATACCCTGCGTTGCCTGGATCGCCGCACCGGAAACGTTATCACCCCATAGCCGGAGCCATATGTGAGGGTCTGCTTCAGGCTGCTGATTACTGAGCTATTGCTTCATTTATCATACAAGGAGAGAACCCTGTGGGTCGTATCAAATTTGTTAACACACTATGCCTGTCTGTGATTCTTTCGGTATTGCTTGCCGGTTGCGCCTGGTGTTAAAAAGGAAGGTAGCGGAGGCTATATTGACGACACGGTGAGTACCACGAAAGTCAAAGCGGCAGGAAAATCACTTAAATCAACAGAGATTAATGTGGAAACCTTTAAAGACCGCGTGCAGCTCGGTGGGTTGCGTATTTGCGAGCCAAACCTTGATCGAATCATACGCCATTTTGCACTTAATGACATTCTTTATGGTTTTGATCTTTCGAGAGAATAGATGTGGGTAATTGCAAGGGTGGCGGGATGCTTAAAGGGGAGATATTTCTTGCAGGATTGATATGGATAGTCGACGATCACTAAATACCGTACGTTTAATTCCCGTATAACTCCCGTTGCCATGATCCGGCCTTCATATACCGGAGACTGCCATGCTGATTTCGAAATTACTTATCACAATAGGTATTGCAGCTGTGATTTTTGTCATCGTGATATTAGTCATGGACCGCTTTGGATTCTGAGTCGGGGGTAACGGGATTGATAGCGTTGGGGGATTAATGTTCTGGTTCGAATTAATTGTATGTGTTGTCTGGCTGTGCGTGCTGGTGGGCTCCGTGATGAAAATGATAATGGGTCTGCATGACTGATAGTTTGCACTGCTGCAGTGAGTTAAGCTATATCGCTGTCGGGGGCTAAGCATTTACCGTTTCCAGCAGAGGCAGGGCACCTTCTGAATGAAATGGCACTCTGACCTCATGAGCCCGAAAAAAGAATACCAGACGGCGGTGACTTTCGTCTGCTTTTTAAGAACGTAACTGCGGTGATGAAAACCGACGGTTCAGCAAAACGGGAAGCTGTTCACGAATATGTTTTACCGCTTCGCGCGTTACCTCTGCAAAAATAAGCTGTGGCGTTGTTCCGGCACCGGCGAGCGTTATACCGAGCGGATCGATGATCCGGCTTTGTCCGATGTTACGGGAACCACATTCTCCCGACGCTATCACATAGCAGGTGGTGTCCAGTGCCCGCGCGGCGAGTAGCGTTGACCAGTGATGTTCCTTGAGGTGACCTCGCACCCAGGCTGCGGGTAATACCAGCATCTCAGCGCCCTGTAAGGCAAGTGACAGGGCCAGTTCGGGGAAACGCAGGTCGTAGCAGGTCATTAATCCTACCCGCATTCCTTCAACCTCAATCAGTGATGGCAGACTCGTTCCTGCATCAACCAGCCGTGACTCCTGAATACTGAAGGCATCGTACAGATGAAGTTTGTCATAGCGGGCGATAATTTCACCACCCCGCAGAGCCACCAGAGAGTTTGTCGCCCTGCCATCGGAGGAGGGAATATGGATGGTCAGTATTGTCGTCATGGTGTTATTACCGCTTTCATTCAGCAGAAGGCGGATGAAGTCACCAGCCAGTGTTTGCGCAGACTTTACCGATAAATCGGGATCATCATCTGCCCGGGCAAGTAATGCCTCCGGCAGGACAAGCATTGCGACTTTCTGTCGCGCTGCTTCCTGCATTAATGAGAGACACTTTCCGGCATTCAGTTCCCATTCGGGTGAAACAACAAATTGTCCAGCGGCGACTTTCATATCCGGGTACTCCTTTGATATTATGGCTGTATTGGATTAAGGCCTGATGCTCACATTCCACTTTTTTGCCAGGGCAGATAGCTTTTCTCTCTGCAGGAATGCATTGACCATCCTGAGCAGATCAGGACTGTTGTTATTCATCATCCAGACTTTGCTGCTTTCTGTGCCTTTAAAAGGCTGATTCATCGTCAGGCAAAACGTCTCTGGCTCTGTTGTGTGATAATATTGCCCTTCGAGTAAATCAGTAAACATCACATCGGCAGTTTGATTCCGTATTGCCTGAAGCGTGTCCAGGTTATTTCCCATTCGGATAATTTGTGCGTGATGAATATTCCTCTCGACAAATGACTGATTGGTTCCTCCCGGATTGACCACCACCCTGACACCGGGACGGTCAATGGTTTCTGGACTGAGGTAAAGCGCGCTGATTTTACAGTGGGAGAGTGCAATTTTACCATTAGGTAAGACCTCCCGGGACAACGCAAACGTTTTTGCCCTCTCTGCTGTCGCGGTTATCCCCCCGATGGCAATATCAAACTTACCTGATGTTAAATCCCGGGACAGTTCCGGCCAACTGGTTGGCACAAATTCCACGCGGGCTTTCAGTTCGTTCCCGAACTCATTGGCCAGATCAATCTCAAAACCCTGTAGTTTACCGGTGATGTCATCATGCCAGGCCAGTGGGGCGTAGTCCCCGGGAACGCCGACCCTGAGAATGCCTGATGCGGAAATCTCATCCAGGGTTCTTGCCTGAAGATGAAAAATGAAAACAAACATGCTGAATACAGCAACAACTGATTTTATCATTCCGGTATGCTCTCTAAATTGGCAATAACCACAGACAACGAACTGGCGGATCGCGACAGAGACAAGCCATCCGTGAGGCTCCCCCGAACTTTGGCGCCGCCTGTCAGGGCTTATCGGGTGTGGCGTCTATGCCTCCGGATTTGAGGACAGCGATGCCGGTGGGGCTGTTCAGCAGGGTAATCAGCGCACGGGCTGCCACAGGCACTGTGCTGGTTGGCCCGATGCCCGCGGCAAAGGTAATCGTGCGGTTAAATTCGCCGGGCAGCGGGCCCACCACCTGCGTTCCGGGAACGGCTGCGATCTCCGAGGCCTGTGCAACCGCGATTTCTGCCCGGCCTTTGGCAACCATCTCGCCGGCTTCCGCCCCGGGAACCAGAACGGTCCGGTTTTGTAGTTGCTCAGCAATACCCAGTTGTCTGAGGACACCGGCAAAATAAACACCGCTGGCCCCGCCTTTCGCGGGGTCGGCGTAAGACACTGATTTTGCCGGGAGCAGGGCCGACTTAAGTTTTTCCACGGTGCTGATGTCCGGTTGGGTAGCGCCGGCACGAACCCCGATGGCGACATATGAACGTCCGGTGTTGACAACACTGCCTCGGGCCACTTTGCCCTGTTCCTGGAGTTTATCGAGAACCGGGCGTGACAGAATAATGACGTCTGCGGTAGCCCCACCGTCGATTTGCTTTTTCAGGCTGGCAATGGTGCCGTAGGTTATGTGCAGCGTATTACCGGTGTTCGCCTGGTATTGTTCTGCGAGACGAGCAAATGCCGGTTTAAATGCCACCGTGCTTATCACGCTGACGTCACTGGCCTGGGCCATAGCGCTCATCATGCCCGCAATAAGCAGCAGTAGTCCTCGTTGCAGCGTTTTTATATTAAAAGTTAAGGCTAAAAACAGTTTTTTTCATTACCATTATCCTAAGTTGTGTCGGAACCATAAACATCCTGCCCGGATGATGGAGTGATTTCCGGGGAAATGCATGATGGCTGCATATTTTTTCCTGGAAAGGTTCAGACTCAATCCTCTCTGGTTTATCTGTTTTTGCTGGGAGGTCGTAAGTATATCAGTTCTGTTGCCGAACGCTTTTAGAAGAATGTAATGTGCGTTATTTACCATCATGTTGATGGTGCGTTTCAGTGTCGGCAGGTATATCTCTGTGGCGTACTTTTCTTTTGATTTGGCAGAAATGGTATAAAACAAGTAACTCTGCCTGCGTTAACAATTTCGCAGAATACATCTGGCGGCAATCTGTCTTCCGGGGTTGATTTACCATTAAAAATAAAAAATATGTCCAGCATCTGTGTATACCGGCCAGTTGTAGGTGTTAAAGCGTTTTTCAGTAAATCCCTCCCGGAGTGATAACCGAGTAGTAGCAGAAGTCTGGATATGTCGTTCATATTTCTTTCCATTTCAGCATTAAAACCGTAAAATGTGAGATCATGTTTTTCGGAAAAATCAGGGATGGCCTCTGTTATCAGCATTTTTTCTTCAGTGTTAAAGCTATTGAAGGTGCTTTTTAATACGTCAAACAAATGCAGTATGTCATTAATGAAACCAACTTCCTCCGGAATGTCAGCATCCTCAATATGTCCGGGGTACGCTATTTCAATGGCCCACAGATGACCAAGATTAACCGCTGTTTTGATTAACTCAGTATCATACCCACTTTTTATGTTCAGTGTATCAATAATATCACAAAGCATCAGGGTATTCATTTTTTGCAGGTCGCCATATTGCATCTCTTACCCTCCGTTATTCACCTGTACATTTACTCTTACCATGGTTTAACCAGATTTTATTGATTATATCGCTGAAAAGAACCAGCTCACTCCCTTCAAGGCAGGACAGCAATGCCGTCAGAATGTCATTCCTGATCTGCATGGCTAAATGCAGCCGTTCTTTACCCGGCTCTGTCAGCGTGATTATTTTTACTTTTCTGTTACCTGGTGCTTTATGCCGGGTAATGAGTCCGGCAGCCTCCAGGGATTCGAGGGATTCCGTGACGCTCCGGCAGCTGTAGCTGAGTACCGTCATCACGTCCGTCGCATTACATGCCTCATGCTCCTCGATTGCTTTCAGCACTCTTACTTTTGACAGCGTCAGCCCGTGATTTATCAGCGCGCTGTTTACCTCATTTCTGAAGTCATGATGCAGCCGGTTAAGGCGCTCCAGAACATCCACCAAATCTGTTGACGGATTATGCATATGCGCGCCCCGGCTCAGGAAAGCATGTCCTTTAATTTGTATTTCAGAATCTTTCCCACCCCCGATTTTGGAAGGGTGTCCAGAAAATGAATGCGGCAGGGAATTTTGTACGATGTCAGGTATTGTCTGCAGTGCGCCCTGACGTCATGCTCAGTGACCGTATTCTCCGGCCGTATAACAATAAACGCGCAGACCGCCTCTCCGGTGACCTTATCCTGAACGCCGGTGACGGCCGCTTCGCTGATGGCCGGGTGCTGCAACAGCACAGTTTCAATCTCCACCGGATACACGTTAAATCCGGAAACAATAATCATCTCCTTTTTTCGGCCTTCCAGCTTCAGGCAACCCCTGTGGTCCCGCGTGGCCAGGTCACCGGTGGAAAACCAGCCGTCTCTGAGCACGGCCCGGGTCTCATCCGGCCGGTTCCAGTAACCGCTCATGACCTGGGGCCCCCTGACCAGGACTTCCCCCTTTTCACCGTCAGCCATATCCCTGCCTTCTGCATCGACAATCCTGATGTGGGTATCCGCCACCGGAAAACCGGCATTATCCTGGCAGTCCGTGGTATCAAAGGGCTGCACAGTAATCAGCGGTGAGCACTCGGTCATGCCATAACCGACCAGAATGGCTTTCTGCGTGATGTCCAGCCACTGCTCTGCCACCCTGCGGCTCAGCTCGGTTCCGCCGCTGACGCAGAAGCGCAGGAATGAGAAATCAACATGCCGGAAATCCGGATGCGCAAGGAGATGGCTGTACAGCGTGTTCACGCCGGCAAAGGCCGTAAACCGGTATCGCTGCATGGCGCTGATGGTGTCGGCAGTATTCCGCGCATCCGGGATGAGGATATTGGTTCCGCCGGTCGCGGCAAAGAAAAGAAAATTCACCGTCAGGGAGAAGATGTGATAGAGGGGCAGTGCCGTAACAACCCTTTCTTCACCGTAGCTTACATGGTCGCCGCAGGCGGTTTTCATCTGGACAATATTGGCCATGATGTTGCCATGGCTCAGCATGGCCGCTTTGGATATCCCCGTTGTTCCCCCGGTATACTGGAGAAAGGCCAGACTGTCGGGGGTGACAGGGGGTATGGTCATCCGGTGAAAACGTCCGTCATGCAGGGCGACATCAAACCGCACGTGATTTTTCTGGTAAGGTTCGGTCCTGACATCGTCTGCATCAGCGGTGAGCGGTACGGCTGTATCGGCTTCGATAACATGCAGCGTGTCATCGTGACTGAATAACCCGACCAGGGCCGGGAGTGTAATGACGACCCTGGCGCCGCTGTCCCCGACAAACTTGCAGGCTTCATGGCCTGTGGCGTGAGGGTTGATGTTAACCACCACCATCCCGGCCCGTAACACCGCGATGACCGACAGGCAATACTCCAGTGAGTTTGGCAGCATCACGGCAACCCGCTCCCCGGCGCTGAGGTTTCGCAGACTCTGTAAATACGCCGCCAGGTTGCGGCTCATAAAGTCCAGGTTACGGTAGCTTAACCGCGTGCCTTTACAGACGAGTGCGATGTGATCACCGTAGGCTTCAAATGCAGCATCAAACATACCGGATAAGGTACTGGCCTGTAATACGGCAGGAAACTCAGCGTCGTATTTCATAACTGACCACGCGTTGTGATGAATGGTGTTAACAGATATCCATCGGGTGCCGTTTCAGGCAAGCGTTAATAATCATTAAATGTTTAAAATGAGAAGAGGTTCACTTATTCTATTTCTTCATGTTATTTAGTGGATGCATTGAATTAAGATAATTTCCTTCAATATTTAGTGTGTTAGTGAAGAAGGCGGCGCTTTTCTTGTTGCGTTTTGTTACAGCGCATATTTCTGGCTGAGGTATCTTCAGTTTTTATTTTTTATTCGGGAGTGTTCTGAATATATTATTAGCTCGCAAATTATATGGTTTTTGTTTGGTGAATATCACGAATTTAAAAATGTAATGCGTTAATTGTTGACGTTTATTTTATTGTCGCGCTTACTTATTCAGTGAAAACGCAATTGAGTGACATTCTGTATATGTGCATGTCTGAATTTAATCCATGCCGGAAAGATGATTTTTATCAGGTAAACGCCGCCTGTAGCGTCTTGCAGGACTGATATTAATGTCGGCCACTGTATTTCTGACTACCAGTAACGGGTGTGGCTTATACCGGTTATCAGTCATATGGCCACGGCAGTATACAAAAATACCTGGTGGTGCTTTATGCGACCGCCGGGGTTAAGGAGGTCTGCTAATGAACATGCTTAAACGGTTAAGACAAACAGCAACCGCTGCAGTGATCGGTGTGGCTCTGGGGGCTGCGCTGATTTCTCCGTCACCCCGTGCCTGCACCACGCTGGTGCTGCCGGCGACCGACCACACCCGTATCTATGCGCGCACCATGGAGTTTGCGATGGATACCCGGTCCCGTCTGGTTGGCCTGCCGCGAAACCTGCCGCTGACGGGACAGAAAGGCCTGGCATGGAAAGCAAAATATGCGGTAACAGGCATGAATGTTTTCAACATGCCCGCCATGCTGGATGGCATAAATGAGAAAGGGCTGGCGGGAGGGGCGCTGTATTTTCCCGGACAGGCCGGCTATACCGCGCCAGGAGAGGTCAACGAAGGGCAGGGGCTGGCACCCTGGGAATTTCTGACCTGGGCGCTGACGAATTTTGCAACGGTGGCCGAGGTCAGGGCAGCATTACCGACGATACGGATCATGTCCGTGACGCTGAAGGATATGGGTATTGTTCCCCCACTGCACTATACCCTGCACGATGCGACCGGCGACTCCATCGTCATTGAGCCGGTGAACGGCAAACTGAAGGTGTATGACAACCCGCTCGGGGTGATGACGAACTCGCCGGACTTCGCGTGGCACCAGTCCAACCTGCGTAACTATGCAAATCTGACCCCGGAAAATGTGCCCGTGGGTTCAGCTGATGACGTGGCGGGTACACCTGCGGATGTGGGATACGGGCTTCGCGGCATGCCGGGAGACCCGACCTCTGCATCCCGCTTTGTCCGGGCGGCGTTGCTGGTACGGTCTGTGCAGAAGACAGAGGGAGGCCTCCCGGGCGTCAGAATGGCAGAACATATTGCCAGTAGCTTTACTATCCCGAAAGGGCTGATTCGGGATAAGGGTGTTCCTGGAGACTACACACAGTGGATATCCGTGGCCGACCTCGGGCAAAAACGCTATTACATCAGAACCTGGGATAATCCCGTGCTGAGCGGTGTGGGATTCAGAGATTTTGATATCAACGGTACGGCAATGACCTGGTTTGTGATACCGAAAGAGACGCAGCCCCGGACGTTTAAGCCGCAGGCTGGAGGGGGGTAGACACTGCATACAACGAGTGTTAAACGGCAGGGGCGTGAGCTGAAGCTGCAGTCCCCTGCGGTATTCTGCCGGCAGGGCTGACTGTTAAATTTGTGATCTCACCGGTTGATCATGCCCCGTTCCCGTGAAGAGCCTCCACTGGACCTTTTATGCTGACGGCGTAATCAGGTTCGTTCTTTGACAACGGATATCGTCGCGCTAAGAAAGCCATTCATCACGCTACTGCACACCAGCAGGCCCGTTCACTCGCTGCGGAGTATTTCTCCGGCGTGGTGACCTCACTGCTCCTCATCACACAACAACAGCAAAACAACATGGCGCATCAGCGCCAGCAGCCTGACCGTTCGCGATAAACATCGCGTTCTGGTTCAGACACTCCACCAGAAAGAAAAATCAGACAGGTAACTTAATGAAAGAAAAAAATAAAACAGCAGCAGAACATCACGCGGAAAAACGTCGCTGGCTGAATGCCCACGACGACGGCTATCACAAGGCCATGAATAACCGCCAGGTACAGATGATTGCCATCGGTGGTGCGATTGGTACCGGCCTGTTTCTCGGAGCCGGTGCGCGTCTGCAGATGGCAGGTCCGGCGCTGGCGCTGGTGTATCTGGTCTGCGGGATATTCTCGTTCTTTATCCTGCGCGCGCTGGGGGAACTGGTACTGCACCGCCCGACCAGCGGCAGTTTTGTGTCGTATGCCCGTGAGTTTCTCGGTGAAAAAGCCGCGTTTGTGGCAGGCTGGATGTACTTCATCAACTGGGCAATGACCGGTATTGTCGATATTACGGCTGTCGCGCTGTACATGCACTACTGGGGCGCTTTTGGCGGTGTACCGCAGTGGGTGTTCGCGCTGGGGGCGCTGGCGATTGTCGGGACCATGAACCTGGTGGGTGTCAGATGGTTCGCCGAGATGGAGTTCTGGTTTGCGCTGGTCAAGGTGCTGGCGATTGTGGCGTTTCTGGTGGTGGGAACGGTGTTCCTGGGCAGCGGTAAGCCGCTGGACGGTCATGCCACCGGGTTTCATCTGATTACCGGCAACGGGGGGCTGTTCCCGCACGGCCTGCTGCCTGCGCTGGTACTGGTGCAGGGCGTGGTGTTTGCCTTTGCCGCTGTTGAACTGGTGGGGACGGCCGCCGGTGAGTGTGACAATCCGGAGAAGACAATTCCGAAAGCCATCAACGGGGTTATCTGGCGTATCGGTCTGTTTTATTTCGGTTCCGTGGCGCTGCTGGTTCTGCTGTTACCGTGGACCGCGTATCAGGCGGGACAGAGCCCGTTTGTGACCTTCTTTTCGAAGCTTGGTGTCCCTTACGCCGGCAGTATCATGGACCTTGTGGTGCTGACGGCTGCGCTCTCCAGCCTGAACTCGGGGCTGTATTCCACCGGACGTATCCTGCGCTCGATGTCGATGGGCGGGTCGGCGCCGAAGTTCATGTCGAAAATGAGCCGGCAGCATGTGCCGTATGCGGGGATTCTGGCGACGCTCGCGGTCTATGTGGTGGGCGTCTTTCTGAACTACCTGGTGCCTTCACAGGTGTTTGAGATTGTGCTGAATGTCGCCTCCCTCGGCATTATCTCTTCGTGGGCCTTTATCGTGGTGTGCCAGCTGCGCCTGCGTAAGGCGATTAAGGAAGGAAAGGCAGCGGATATCAGCTTTAAGCTGCCCGGCGCACCAGTAACCTCCTGGCTGACGCTGCTGTTCCTGTCCGGGGTGCTGGTGCTGATGGCCTTTGATTACCCGGACGGCACATACACCATCGCCTCTATTCCGCTGCTGGCTGTCCTGCTGGTAGCGGGCTGGTTTGGCGTACGTGAACGGGTGAAGGAGGTTCACCGTACCGCACCGGTACATCCGGACGATGAGCGTCAGCCGGAGGCGGTAACGCTGACGGAGGAGTTCTCCCGCTGACTCCCTGCAGCCCGGATGCTGAACGTCCGGGCTGACGGGTGTTTGACAGCACCATGTTTATCGCCTTCCCCTGTACAGACCTCACCGGCGACTGAATGACTTGCTACCGCCAGCCTCCCGTTTGCAGATATCAGTGGAGTACTGTTCACTATGGAAACCCTGAAATAAAAAAACTCACCGGAACGTTTATCGTTGTTGCTGCCTTATTCAGCGCCTCAGGTATGGCGGCAGAGAAAATGACCAGAGGGGCCGTCGCGGGTGCCGTTATCGGTGCCGCAACGGGAAAAAGTCTGAAGTCCACCGCGAGCGGCGCCGTGATGGGTGCCGGAACGGGAGCCATGCTGGAGAAAGGCGATAAAGGCAAAGCGGCCCGCAAGGGCGGTGTCGTGGGGGCAGCCGCTGGGGCGGGCGTTGCCGTAGTGACCGGGCACAGTGTGCTGAAAGGTGCTGCGCTGGGAGCCGGTGCCGGTGGTATTGTGGGTAAAGCGACGCACTGATAAAAAGCCGGGCGCTCAGGCTGCCCGGCGTTTACTGCCAGCATGGCCTGCATCCAGTCTTTTCCGTTAACGGTGTCCTCGCTATAATTGCCCCATGAAAAAGAATCACACCGTATTACCTCCTGAAGAATCTATAGCCGACCTTGCGCATTTTGCCTGGTGCGCGACGGTAGGCCTGCGGCTGGCGCAGCAGGACGGTCAGGCGCTTTCGCCGCTGACCATTCACACCTTTTTAGTCCGCTGGCTTGCCGTCGCCCAAAAACAACGGCGGTTTCCCCGCTCTGTGGCGGAGGATATTGACACCCTGCTGCGTCTGGGACGCCAGAAAGGTCCTGCCGCCGGGCTGCAGCAGCGACTGGAATATTTGTGGCAGTCCTGCACGGAGCCGGTTTCGCAGCAGTCGGATTTGTTTCGCCTGACCCATGCGATTGAGCACCTGAAGTCACAGGGCTGGATTAACGCGGTGGTCTCTGATGAAGAATGGGAACCCGAATCTCTGTATGTCGAATACGCGGGCGTATCGGCCTTGCTGGTAAGAAAGTCTGAACTGCAGCGCCATTTTACCGAACAGGGCCAGCAGTCCGCGCCGGTGGATTTTATCGTGGCTGGCGATAGCCGTGTTGTGGGCGATGTCCTGGAAGCACGGGAGCTGCGTTACACAACGGGTGATCAACGTGCTGGCTGGTGCCTGTTGTCGCTGTTGCCGGCAGCAGGTGCGGGCATTCCCGAAGAGCAGGCTGCTACCTGTTAACACAGAGGAAATGGCCCTGAGGCGAATTGACTTCCTGATTGATAAATGCCAGTTCTCATGCGATGGCGAGACTCCCCGTCTGACCCGACAGTGGGCTGATGTGCTGGAAGAGTGCCGCCATCTGAAAGCCGGAGCGGAAGAGCGTCTGCGTATTGCCCTGCTGAACGTCGATTACGTCACCAGCTTCGAACTGCCTTTCCGGCTGCTGCTGATACGCACGCCCCGGTTGATTGCCGGTTTGCGCAATGCGTTACAGCTTAATCAGAAAGAGGCTGTCTTCAACGGGAAGCGCTTTGGCTGCGTCTGGAGCCTTCAAACCGATCTCAGCAGGATCCCGAACGAATTTAAGTACCGCATGGTAACCCGCATCCGGCGTCTGGATCCCACTGGTGAAACGGCCTCACCTTATCAGCAGATCGCCAGAGAAGTGAAAGCACCGGGCGAACGGCTCAGACTGGCGCTGGAAGACGGGCTACAGGTAACCGCACTCGACGGGCTCTTCTGGTTTGGTATTCAGCGAATCGCCGCTGATGTGCAGCGGTTACGCAAATCGGGTATGGCTATCGCAACATCAGAAACAGAGGTGTCTGATAATCTCACCGGTACGTTCCGCCGGATCCCGGTTTACCGGCTTTCTGCGGAGGAGTAACTTTTCGGTGCTTGCTTCTGCCCGTCTCCCTGCGAGAACGTGCAGGAGTTGCGGTGGATCCCACTAGCGTCGGGGTGAAACAGCGGTAAATTCAACGAAGGATTTGCTTATAAAGACCACGAGCCACGGTGGCTGACCAACGGCTTACTGAGAGGCACTCAGCACCGCAACACTTTGGGTATACTGAGCATTATCAAGTGGCAATACAACCGCGGACGGTCTGAGTAATGTTATTAGCCCCGCTCGCAGACACGGTGTTACGGCTCGCTGATGACGATGGCAACCCGTCGATTCCCGGCCCGGCCTTCGGCGGTCTGGTTACTGGCGATGGGGTATTTTTTGCCGGGCTCCTGTGTGGTCAGATTGCTGCGTGGCACTTTCGCACCCCCGGCCCAGACCTCCGCAACAGCATCTGCGCGCTTTAACGCCAGCGCTTCGTTATAACCGTCTTCGCCATAGTTGTCGGTATGCCCGTCCATTCTTGCGTGTTTTAACCCCAGGGTGGACAGTTTCGACGCCATGACGTCAATTTTTTGCTCTGTGTCATCGCGTAAGTGGTAATCATTCTTACCAAACAGGATTTTGTCGGAGAGACCGAGTGACCAGTCGCCATTCTGTTCATGAAAACCGTAAGACTGCATGGCGGTGATTTGTTCAGCCGTAAATTTACCCTTCGGGTGTGTCTGACAACCGGTCAAAACGATTGCGGCCAGTAATACCAGGGAGAGGTAACATAGATGATGAATGATATTATTGTATTGTGGGGAGCACATTATTGCAGCCGGTCTTTCTCCACGCAATATGATAATTTATTACCTGAATGTATTGTGTGGGCATGCCTTCCGTTACTATGCATGATTATCATTAAATACAACGAAAAGTTGCATTTTTTCGGTAAAAATAAAAAAGCCCGTATATCCCCATACGGGCAACGCTGATGATATCAGTCTTAATGAGGAAATAACGCAGACTGAGTCTGTGAACGGAAGATAGCAGATAAAAATATAAAATAATCATTCTGTGATGTCCGTCAAAAAATCATTGTGCAGATAACTCCCACAAAAAGTGTACGCCCGTCACCATCAGTGACTGGCCTTATCGATGTTCCGGCGCAGAACTCGCGTCGCGTTCAGCATGCATCTCCTGAAGTCGTTGCCGGACTGCACTTAATAAATGACGAAGTTCTTCCTCCTCCCGGCTGGAGGGCGACGCAAAGACCAGGTGGGCAAAGTTGACTGCATTTAGCGCGTTAATCAGGTCATCATTACTCATTCTTTTTCCGCCGGAAGGGTTTTAGATGAATATTTTAAACTAACCGCCAGGATTATCTCTGATATAAATATTGTTATTCGCCCAGGCTCATGAGTAAAAAGAAAACAGAAATCACCATCAGTAAAATAAACAGTCCAACAACACCGGCAATAAAAATGTCATGTAACATGGTCACTATCCTGTCGTGTGTTGATGAATCCTCGCGGGGATGCTGTTTATATTTTGTAAAGGCTTCACATTCGGCGGTACTGTTCAGCCCGAAGCCTGCGTGTTGAGACAACCGGCTTCGGGCATCACGCTTTACGTGGTTATCAGAAACGGTAACCCACCCCGAGGTTCCAGCCGTTGGTGTCCAGGCTGCCGCTGGTGTGGTCGCTGCTGAAATCTGAACCTTCATAGCCAACGGTGATATTGATGTCTGCGCGTGGTGTAATCTGGAATCCGGCACCGTAGCCGTAACCCCATTTGGTGCCCAGCACATCCTCATGGAAGAACGTGGGGCCGACCTGGGCGTAGAGGCCCAGCATATCGTTAATCTGATACGACGGGCCGGTCAGCAGGGAAACCAGGTCGGCATTACCATGGTCACCGCCGCTGCTCATGGTCCATGAGCCAGAGGTATTCAGTCCCCAGTTATCCGCAAAGGCATGATTATCCCCCAGGCGGAAGCCGTGCAGGGTACCGGCACGGTCACTGTGCTGCTGGGCGTAACCCAGGGACACAATATCATTGCCATCCATTGCCGCCATCGCCGGATGTACGGCGCTGAGACCCGCCAGCAGAGGCAGGGTGAGCATCAGTTTTTTCATTATCCGAATCCTTATTCATCAGTGTATTACAATGCATTAACAATTAAGCAGTCGGCACGGGAGCTATGGTTTGTCCAGATGTGGTGTCATTTTCTGCGGCCATGTCGCCGGGCAGCGCGTTGCAGACGCGCCCGGAGTTCGCGTAACGTCGGACCCGACAAAAAGCTGTGATGTTCCGGAACAGGTAAATCCCGCCGCTCTGTTACAGGTTTCTTCATCCTTTCCTCAGCGATTAAGTGACGCCACGATGTGCTGATACTGGTCGTTGAGTTCATCAATGCGGTCATCGTAGAGATGCGACAGGCAGACAGTATTGTCGCCGCACTGCTGACGTTTCTGCAGCCAGGTGGCCTGTTCATCCTGCAGCGCACCGCGTCCGCCCATCAGCACGACCTTTCTCAACATCTCGTACGTTGTCGCCATTCTGACATCCTTTTCGCTCAGTTCCCGGTCAGCGCAGATGGCCTTTTCATCGGGGGCGCTGACGCCGCTGCAACTGAAGCTGGCGGCAGATGCGGAGCCGGACAGCAGCAGCAGCAGGGCGAAAGCGATGCGGGTGATTTCAGCGAACGGTGAACATGGTGCCATGACCATCTCCCTTTATTCAGTGCCGGTATCCGGTATGTATCCTGACGGGAGGCCGCTGGCGTCAACCCGGTCCGTTTACGGTTTGTTGATATGTCTGGACAGTGGTGTTTCCCCGTTGTTAAGCCTTTTTCCTGGAATATGGCAAAAATGCTGCTGTCTGTTGAGGGGGCTTAAGGGGAGCGGAGAATGGCGGAATTAAGCGTGGGGGCACTGGAGTATGAGACGAGCGTAACATCCGGAAGGCGGCAGCGTGCCAGCCGTGAACAACGGCAGTTGCAGACGCTCCAGGATATCGGGACGTTTCGTGAGCGTATGCAGCGCCTGGCGGACAACCTGACGGCGTGGCTGGAAGGGCATGAGGTCACTATCACCGTGCGGGAAAGGGTGCCTGTCGCGACGGCGGGCGCATATACCATCCCCGGTATTGTCCTTCGCAGTGGGCGCAACTGGGCCGGTTTCATTCCGCAGGCGCTGTACAGTGTGAAAGGCGGTATTCAGCTTAAAGGAGTGGTTACGCTGGCGGTGGATAATCCCCGTCGTCACCCCCGTACTGAGAAATACATGCTCTGTCTGCCCGGCCATTTGTTATCCACCGCCGACTGGGCGATATACCGTGACGAACGTACGCCGGGCAAAGGGAAAGTGCTGACCCGCGAGTTGCTGATGACCGCTCTCGCACCGTTGTTCGACAATGCATGAGTCGGCCCCGTATGGTCCGGATGTTCTGTTGAATGAAAACAATCACAGGGAGGAGCCAGGGATGCGTTTATCTGATTTTAATGGTACCAGAGCGTTATATGGTATTCCGCTGGTTGCGGCGGCGCTGTTTTTCACCGGCTGTGCCGTTCGCCCTGCAAACCAGAGCGCTGCGCTTCTGGAAAGTCCGGTGCAGACTGACTCCACGCAGGCCATGCTGCGAATGCGACAGAGTCAGGGCAGCAGCAAAACCAGCTGGCAGTTACTCGCTGTTCGCGCATTGCTCCGGGAAGGAAAAAAACAGCAGGCCGCTGACCTCTTCAGTCAGTTGCCGCCAGAAATGGATAAGGCTCAGCAACAGGAGCAGTCACTGCTTGCAGTTGAGCTGAAGCTGGCGCAGGGAGATTTCGCGGGGGTACAAACGCTGCTGGCAAAAATCAGTCCGGCTGACCTTAAGGGCGCTCAACTGGCGCGTTACTGGCAGGGTCTGGTCACCGCTCAGCAGGATAACCCCTCCCCGGCACTGCTGCGGGCGCTGATGGCGCAGGCACCGCTGCTGACCACCACGCAGGCGAAACAACGAAACATCGATGCAACCTGGCAGACGCTGACTGCCATGACGCAAACGCAGGCTGATGCTGTACAGATTACTGACGAGAACAAATCACTTCAGGGCTGGCTGGGACTGCGCCGCGCCTGGTCTGATAACCGTGTTACACCGGACAGACTGAAAGCCGCCGTCAGCGCCTGGCAGACTCGCTGGCCGCAGCACCCGGTGGCCAGGCAGTTGCCCACAGCACTGGTGAACGACATGAATTTTCGTCCTGCATCGGTGCGTAAAGTTGCCCTGATGCTCCCCCTGAGTGGTCCGGCGGCCCGCTTTGGTCGGGCGATTCAGCAGGGATTTGAGGCTGAAAAGAAAGCGACCCCGCCTGCGTCAGGGGAAAATTCAGAACTGATGCTCTACGACACCACGACCCGGCCGGTGCCGCAGTTGCTGGCGCAGGCACAACAGGACGGCGCCACGCTGGTCGTGGGGCCGCTGTTAAAAAATCACGTGGAGGAGCTGCTCAGCAGCAACCCGACGATGAACGTACTGGCGCTGAACCAGCCGGAAAATCCAGTTAGCCAGGATAACATCTGCTATTTTGCGCTCTCCCCGGAAGATGAGGCCCGCAATGCGGCGCGTCATATCCGTGCGCAGGGTAAACACTCTCCACTGCTCCTGCTCCCTGGCAGCGAAATCAGCGAACGTGTGGCCCGGGCTTTTGCTGACGAGTGGCAGAAACAGGGCGGTGGTGCAGTGCCGGAGCAGCGTTTTGGCTCACTGGCGAAACTGAAGGCCAGCGTGAACAGCGGTATCACACTGACCGGGGCTCCGGTTACCCTCGCGCGCAAGGGCGTGGAAAGCTATCGTCGGGGTCGGGTGGATTCGGTGTATATCATCGCCACGCCGGAAGAAATGGGATATCTCAAACCAATGATTGCAGAGCGGAACGGCAGCCGGTCCGGAGCCATGTTGTATGCCAGTTCCCGCAGCATCAGCGGTACCGTCGGAGCGGATTATCGTCTGGACATGGAAGGCCTGCAGTTCAGCGATATCCCGGTACTGGCGAACAACAATCCGGGGCTGAAGCAACTGGCACTCAACGCCACGGGCAATGACTATTTTCTGGCCCGCCTGTTCGCCATGGGGGCGGACGCCTGGACGCTGGCAAATCACTATGCACAGATGCGCCAGACCTCCGGGTTTATGCTGAAGGGGAATACCGGTGAACTGAGCGCGTCATCGGGCTGTGTGATTAACCGTGAACTGCCCTGGTTTCGTTACCACAAAGGGCAGGTTGTGCCGGTGGAGTAAACGCCCGTTTGTTGGCTTAGCCAGGGAGCGGCTTCGCAACATTGCAGGGACACTTGACCGGTAAGCTCCCCGGCACGATTTTTCTGGAGGACGTTATGCTGCTCTCAAAGATACTGATCGCCATCGGCATCGTTGCCGTGATTTATTTTCTCGTGATGTTCATTGTGGACAGGTTTGGTTTCTGAAGTGGAATGTGGGTCATTACGCGATATTCACTGAGGAGAGATCAATGTCGTGGTGGGAACTTGTGTTTGATTTTCTGGGGTTAGTTTTCGTGATGGTCATGATGGTACAGACGACACAATTTTTTAAATCCTGAGGATGCCAGCATAATCTTCCGCAAATTAACGCCGGAGTATGTAGCAAGTCTGGGGGAGTACCTTCCGGATATGAGTATCAGGCGAAATGGTAATAAATAATACCTCAGGCAGGATGGCTGAGATCCGCTGTCAAAAACTCGTACTGATCATTTGACAAACTGACCTCCCGTTCCTGAATTTTAATTATCCTGCTAAGGATGTTGAAAAATCACTGTGACTCAGTCAGCTATAAGGAACGTAAGGATATGAACAACAACATGATGAAAGTGGTACTGGCCGAAGTCCTCGGCACCTTCTGGCTGGTGCTGGGAGGATGTGGCAGCGCGGTGCTGGCTGCGGGTTTTCCGGACCTCGGTATAGGGTTTGTGGGCGTGTCGCTGGCCTTTGGTCTGACGGTGGTGACGATGGTGTATGCTGTCGGTCATATCTCTGGCGGACACTTTAACCCGGCAGTATCGCTGGGACTGTGGGCTGCGGGGCGTTTTCCTGCGTCACAACTGCCGGGGTACATGATGGCTCAGGTCATCGGTGGCCTGCTGGGGGCGGGGGTACTGTATCTGGTGGCTTCAGGTCTTCCGGGCTTTGATGTTCACGCCGGATTTGCCAGCAATGGCTTTGGCACACATTCTCCAGGTGGTTATCCGCTGATGCCTGTTATTCTCATCGAAGTGGTACTGACGGCGATGTTTGTGCTGGTGATTACGGGTGTCACCAGTCAACGCGCTCCGGCGGGTTTTGCGCCGCTGGCAATTGGGCTGTGTCTGACGCTTATCCACTTAATTTCCATTCCGGTCGATAACACCTCAGTGAACCCGGCTCGTTCAACGGCGGTGGCGCTGTTTGCGGGTGGTGAGTTCATTTCTCAGTTGTGGGTGTTCTGGCTGGCACCACTGGTGGGTGGCCTGCTTGGCGGTACGCTGGGCAAGGTTCTGTTTTCTGCAGAGCAGGAAGCCTGATTCGTCATCGCCACATCACGTCGGGTGATGTGGCGACTATGTTCTTTTATAGTGAGTCGCTGGTAAAAGCCGATATCCCTTGTAAGCCGTCCAGTTCCCGGGAGGCGCTCATGAGTTTCACTGTTCCTTACCTTTCTCTTCGTGGTGGCCTGTTGCTGCTGACAGCCGCATCGTTATCCTTCAGTTCTCCGCATACCGCCATCTCAGGAGTGTCCACAGCGGTAACGATATGTTTACCCGCTGAAGCTGCGTTTCGCCGTGATCTGCAGGAAGCTCAAAAGCGTTTTGCATCTTTACGTGTTAAAAATTTCCAGTTACGTCAGCAGCTACTGCGGGCCGAAATGCAACGCGATATGGCAAAAGCACAGTTGTGGGCGGTGCGTGATAAGTCTGTAACCGGAGATATCGGCGATCTGACCAGTACGGATGTTATGTCGGTGAGTATCCGACAGCAGCAGGAGCTGCCCGTTCAGGTACCGTTACGATCGAACGACGCATCAGAGAAGTGAGATGACAGAAGCATTATGCGGCTGTGGAAGTGTTCACGGGAAGTGGATGTTTATTTGAGATTGATCACAATTAACTGCAATTCACATTTAGTTGCAAAAACATAACGTGATGCTGGAAATGATAATACGATTAATTACGGGCCGTAATTGCATGGATTTTACTCAAAAATAAGAGCACCTCAATATCAACGACTGAGGGTAACAAACAAGAGATTAATTGCGATAATATTCCTGAAATACCGCGATATTACATTTTAATACAAAATAGCGTCTGTTTAATGTAAGAAGCATTAAATATCTGCCTGTTTGATTTTTTATTTCCAAACTTCTACTATTCGCTCGCTCCATGGATACACATGGCATTGGTTTTCCTGTCTGCGATGAAGGAATTGCCCGGAGCGACAGGAAGGCTAACAGTACTGACAAGGATAACCCCATACTCTCCAGTTACGGCGGGGTTCTTTGCTTTTACGACGGTTCCGCTTTACGTAGTGGTGCAAATAACATAGCCCCCATCCGGACGACTAATTACGTACAATCATGGTTGAGTCAAAGTACATGAGTAAAGGCTCACAAGGAAAATGAAGTGACGGAATAAGAATTATGACTAACACACCGAAGATTTGTATCGTGACAGGCGGTTCCAGTGGTATTGGGGAAGCCACAGCGCTCCTGGCACTGGAGCAGGGCTACCGTGTGTACAATCTTGATTTATTTCCACCAAAAAAGATTCCATCACAGCGGGATGACACATTTATAAAATGTGATGTCACGAACCGCAGTGAGGTGGAAGAGGTTATCAATTTTATTTCTGCTCGTGAGGGCGGGATTGATGCTCTGGTGATAAGTGCAGGCGTGCATTTATCAGCAAATGTGGAACAGACATCTGAGGATGATTTTGACAGAGTAATGAATGTTAATACTAAAGGCACATATTGCCTGTTGAAGTCCGTTATCCCTTTTATGAAAGAAAAAAGAAAGGGAAGCATCGTGATTGTTTCGTCCGATCAGGCTTTTATCGGAAAGAGAAATAGCTTTGTTTACAATTCATCGAAGGCGGCGATTGCCGCAATGGCAAGAACTATTGCTCTGGATTACGCACCTTTTGGTATTCGTTGCAATGCTGTTTGTCCCGGCACAATAGATACACCACTCTATCAGAAGGCGGTTCAGCGTTATGCTTCGAAAAATGGACTGAATATTGATGAAGTTCATGAAGAAGAAGCAAAAGAGCAGCCATTAGGTCGTATAGGTACGCCTGAAGAAGTGGCTAATTTTATTGGTTTTCTCATTGGTGATGAATCAAGGTTTATAACGGGAGCCCTGCTTCCTGTTGATGGTGGTTATACCGCCAGATAGAAAATGACAAAAAGGACGTTCTGAGATGAAGCAAATTCATTGCGTTGCCAGGTTTCTGGCTAAAACTGGAAAAGTGGACGAACTCGTTGAGAGCTTGCGTAAACTCATCCCGGATACTTTGTCGGAAGACGGCTGTGCTGGTTATGAGCTGACGAGAGAAATACAATACTCAGGTGCTCATGGTGAAAAGTGGGATGTCTGTTTAATTGAAAAGTGGAAATCAAGAGAGGATTTTGATTTGCACTGTGCCAGACCCTATATAACGCATTTTTTTGAATGCACAGCGCAGATTTTGGTTGAGAAATCTGATGTGCGTCTCTATGGGGTATCAGTTTAAGTTTTTCAGGCTATCAAGAATATTGCCCATTAATTCATCTTTTGTTACACCGGTAAATATTTCGCAGTAACCGGCGTATTTTATCGCAACCCAGTACCCCTGAGTCTCCAGGTAGGTCAGCTTAATATCCTGCCCTGCGATATTGATAACTTCTGCTGATTTTGATTGATTGAATGTGTTGTCAGACATGAATATAGAAGATTTCCTTTCAAATCCATTGATTACAATTGACTGTGGCATCATCCTTGTCAAGGATATAAAACACCGTTTTATTGCCTCAAATGTTGTTTTTTCCAGACTTGCCGGGAAGAAAACAGAGTCACTTATTGGATTAAATGATTTTGATATGCCCTGGGCCGACAGTGCAAGTATCTATGTAAATCATGAAAAAGATATCCTGAGAGGTGATAATTATTCTGTTATCGAGCCTCTGAATGGAACCACGTCAGTAAATCTGATGACGACCAAAAAAGTTATCCATGACGCTGCGGGTAACCCCGCCGGAACCATTGCTACTGCCGTTGAAATCACGCGAAACATAAACTTCTTCAACCTTGCTGGCAAATCAGAAAGTATTAAAGTTTGTAACTACGGGGAAATGTATAACTTAACCGCCATGGAGTCAAAAATAATGTACTTTCTGCTTAAGGGGCTAAAGCGAGCCGCTATCTCTGAAAGTGCAGGTGTTTCTGTAAAATCTGTAGATTTTCACCTGGCTAATCTCAAAAAGAAATTCGGGGCGGATAGCACGAAAGAACTTGTGAGCCTTGCCTACCAGAACGGCTATCAGGACATACTTCCCTTCACAATTAAATTCTGAAACCTAGAATTTTTCTAGTATGTTTAAACCTGAGAATAGAGTTCAATATCAGAATCCTGAAGTGGGTGCTCCTGATATGTCGGAATGACTTTGGCAGATACACCCGGACTGCCGGGTATCAACGTATTGCTGATATAGCATAAAAACGTACGGACTCAGATAAAACGTAATTCATAACTGAACAATGTGAAGTGGTGTGAATATGAGTAAAGGAACTGACGGGGCTTCTGTAGCACCAAAAGAGCGCATTAATATTAAATATGTCCCGGCGACTAACGGGCAGCAGGCCGAAGTGGAATTACCACTGACCCTGATGGTCGTGGGCGACCTGAAAGGCCGCACGGAAGAGACGCCGATTGAAGAGCGTCAGACGGTATCGCTGAATAAAAATAATTTCAATGCCGTCATGCGGGAAAGCAACATCGACCTCGCGTTTAATGTCCCGAACCGCCTGGAAGAAGAAAGCGAAGATGACCTTCCGGTGCATCTGAATATCGCCTCTCTTGCTGATTTCACACCGGATAATATTGCGCAGCAGGTACCGGAATTACGCAAATTACTGGAACTGCGTGAAGCGCTGGTTGCCCTTAAAGGCCCGCTCGGCAATATCCCTTCGTTCCGTAACCGTCTGCAGGATTTACTTGCCAGTCCGGATGCCCGTGAACAACTGCTGAAAGAGCTTGATTTAATCAGGCCTGAAGAATAACGCGACGACCGTAAGGGAAAAAGAATGTCTGTGACCGAAGAACAAACCCGCAGCGACGTTGCCGGGACATCCTCCTCTCTGCTTGACGACATCATGGCGCAGGCGCGTATTACCCCTGTCGATGAAGGCTATAACGTGGCGAAGCAGGGCATCACGGCGCTGATTTCGAACATCCTCGACAGCGGTAATGCCGCCGAACCGGTCAACAAAGCCCTGGTTGACCGCATGATTGTGGAACTGGATAAAAAACTCAGCGTCCAGATCGATGAAATTCTGCACGCCCGCGAGTTCCAGGCGCTGGAGTCCACATGGCGTTCAGCGAAGGTCCTGGTTGATCGCACCGACTTCCGCGAGAATATCCAGATTCTGATGCTGCACGCGACCAGAGACGAGCTGCTCGATGACTTTGAGTTCGCACCGGAAATCACCCAGTCTGGCTTCTATAAGCACGTCTACTCCAGCGGCTACGGTCAGTTTGGCGGTGAGCCGGTTGGCGCGGTGATTGGCGATTACATGCTCACCCAGAGCTCGCCGGATATCAAACTGATGCAGTATATCAGTGCGGTGGGCGCAATGGCCCACGCTCCCTGCATTTCGTCAGTGGCGCCGACCTTCTTTGGCGTGGACAGCTTCACCGACCTGCCGTCTATCAAAGATCTTAAATCGGTGTTTGAAGGCCCGGCCTACACCAAATGGCGTGCCCTGCGCGAATCAGAAGATGCCCGCTATCTGGGCCTGACCGCGCCGCGCTTCCTGGCGCGTCTGCCGTACGATCCGGTGGAGAACCCGGTAAAAGGGTTTAACTATCAGGAAAATATAAGCGCCAGCCACGATCACTATCTGTGGGGCAATACCGCTTACCTGATGGGAACAGCGCTGACCGACAGCTTTGCAAAATACCGCTGGTGCCCGAACATCATCGGCCCGCAGAGCGGCGGGGCGATTGCCGATCTGCCCGTGCACGTGTATGAGGCGATGGGGCAACTGCAGGCGAAAATCCCGACGGAAGTGCTTATCACCGATCGTCGTGAATACGAACTGGCCGAAGAGGGCTTTATCACCCTGACCATGCGTAAGGACAGCGATAACGCCGCCTTCTTCTCGGCCAACTCGGTGCAGAAACCGAAAGTCTTCCCGAATACCCGTGAGGGTAAAGAGGCGGAGACCAACTACCGTCTGGGCACACAGCTGCCTTACATGTTCATCATCAACCGTCTGGCGCACTACATCAAAGTGCTGCAGCGCGAGCAGATTGGTTCGTGGAAAGAGCGTCAGGATCTGGAGCGTGAACTGAACGGCTGGATCAAGCAGTACGTGGCCGACCAGGAGAACCCGCCTGCCGATGTGCGCAGCCGCCGTCCGCTGCGTGCCGCACACATCAGGGTGATGGATGTGGAAGGGGAGGCTGGCTGGTATCAGGTGGCGATTTCGGTACGCCCGCACTTTAAATACATGGGGGCCAGTTTTGAGCTCTCGCTGGTAGGCCGTCTGGATAAGGAATAAGCCGCCGTGTCTTCTCTCTCATTATGGGATCGGGGAGGTACGGCCAGCTTATTCGACAGGATCAGGGGCGAGGAGACAGACATCCCGCCCGCTGATGCACTGGATGGGCTTATCACTTCGGTGAAACGTCAGCTCGAACGGGTACTCAATACCCGCTGCGGGAGTTGTCGCAGCGCGCCGGATCTCGGCGTGGTGGATCTCAACGATGCCACGCAGAGTGGTGCTGACCTTGGCGGGCGGATACGTGAAGCCATCCGTCACTGCATCCGTGACTACGAGCCCCGTATTACCCACGTCGATGTTTTTGCGGTGGACAACACCACCGCCGTACCCGGTATGACTTTCCGGGTGAATGCGTCGGTTCGTCTGGCCTTGCTTGAGCAGGTTGCCTCGTTTGATGTCCATATGGACAGTAACCGCCACTACAGAATGATGTGATTTATGTCGCTGGAACATTATTTCCGGGATGAACTGAGCTGGCTGCGCCTGCAGGGGCGGCAGTTTGCGAAATCCCATCCCGAACTGACGCATTTTTTATCTGAGCAGAGTACCGATCCCGATGTGGAGCGACTGCTGGAGGGTTTCGCATTTCTGACGGGCAGCCTGCGTGCCAAAATCGAGGATGAGTTTCCGGAACTGACGCACGGTCTGCTGACGATGCTGTGGCCGAATTATCTGCGACCGGTTCCCTCCATGACCATCGTTCAGTTTACGCCAAAAGCCGGTGCGCTGGCACAACCGGCGTTTCTTGAACGCGGCTGTTCCCTCGACAGCGTGGCTCTGGAGGCGACGGTGTGCCATTTCCGGACCTGCCATGACATGTGGATCTTCCCGGCGACGCTTGAGAACGTCAGCGCACACAGCGGGACCGATGTCTCGGCGATCACGCTCGATCTGACACTGCCGGTGCCGGTGACGCTGGAACAACTGGATTTGAGTAAGCTGCGCTTTTACCTTGGTGGCGATGCCTGGACTGCGCGTGAGCTCTATTTCTGGTTATCGGACCGGCTGGCCTGGGTTGAACTGGAGGTTAACGGAACGCGTTTTCGTCAGCCCGCCAGTATCCTGAAGACCAGCGGGTTTGCCCGTGAAGAGGCGCTGTTGCCCTATCCCGGTAATGTCTATTCTGGCTACCGCATTCTGCAGGAATATTTCTGTTTCCCGGAGAGTTTTCTGTTCTTCCATCTGGCGGGCGGCGACTGGCCGAAGCAACCGCTGGCAGTCTCTTCGTTTAAGCTACATTTCGGTTTTGAACGCCCGTTGCCGCCTGCGCTGAAGATCCGCCAGGATGCCTTTATGCTGAACTGCGTCCCGGCAATCAATCTGTTTCAGCATGACAGTGAACCGGTGGCGCTCACCGGGCTGCAGGCTGAGTACCCGTTACGGGCCAGCCACAGCCACCCTGATAGCTACGAGATTTTCTCCGTAGACAGCGTGGAAGGCTGGGTGGAAGGTCCGGACGGACGTGCACACGGCGGTAACCGTGTTTATCAGCCTTTTGAAAGTTTTCAGCATCAGATTGAGCGCGCCAGCGGGCGTCTGGCGTTGTATTACCGTCTCAGGGGCCGTGAAGAAGTCAGCGGTGAGGGTTTTGAGCATGCGCTCTCCTTTGTACGCGGCGATGAGACGGTGGTAGTCGGAAAGGATGAAACGGTCTCCGTCAGCCTGACCTGTACCAACCGGGAGCGGGCGGCCCGGCTGAAGGTGGGGGATATTTGTGTCCCGACCCACGACACGCCCCACTTTTTCACTTTCCGTAACATCACCCGTCCGACGCGGGCGTTGCGTCCGCTGCTGGACGGCAGCCTGCAGTGGACACTGATTTCTAATCTGTCGCTGAATTATGTGTCCCTGCTGAGCCGCGATGCGCTGACGCAGGTGTTGCGCACTTATGATTTTCCCGCGCTGTATGACAAACAGGCCGGGCAGGCTTCGCGCAGGCGACTGGCGGGGATAGAGAGCATTGAGACCGTACCTGTCGATCGCCTGGTCAGGGGGATGCCGGTTCGTGGTCTGAAGTCGCGACTCTCCGTGCGCCAGTCGGCGTTCGGTAGTGAAGGTGAGCTGTATCTCTTCAGCACGGTGCTGGCACATTTTCTTTCTCTTTATGCCAGCGTGAACGCCTTCCATCTGCTGGAAGTGTATAACCTGGACAACAAGGAGTGTTACCGATGGCCGGTACAGGCAGGTCAGCACTCGATGATGTGATTGCCCGGGGGGAGCTGGCGCAGTTTTCCTTCTTCCCGCTGGTGGAGTTACTCCATCAGCTTGAGAACGTCGATCCTGAAGCGGACCTGGATATTCATCCGGAGCGGGAGCGGGTGCGTTTTACATCCACCGCGTCGCTGGGCTTTCATCCCGGCGATATCGTCAGCCTCAGTGAGGAAGACAGCGGGGTGCGCCGTCTTGAAGTGGCGTTTCTCGGGCTGCACGGCAGCCAGTCTCCGATGCCCGGCTACTACCTGGACGAACTGGCACGGGAATACGCCTGGCAGGAGCCGCGTCTGGGGCGCTTTCTCGACTTTTTCCACCACCGTCTGCTGACCCTGCTGCACCGGGTATGGCGTAAATATCGCTACCACGTCCGCTTTCAGGATGAGGGGCGGGATGGTTTTTCCCGCCTGATGTTTGCTCTGGTGGGGCTTGGCAATGAAGCCGTCCGCGACAGCCTGCCCGTTAACCGGGCCAAAATGCTTTCCTATGCGGGCATGCTGGCAAGCCCCAGCCGTTCACCGGAGGTCATCGCCGGTCTGGTGATGCACTGTTTTGACCTTGAGGACGTGGTGGTGGACGACTGGCAGATGCGCAGGGTCACGGTCTGCGAAGAGCAGCAAAACCGTCTCGGGCAGGATAACGTGCGGCTCGGACAGGATTTCATTTCCGGCGATCGCGTCAGCGACTGTGCCGGAAAGTTTGTTTTAAAAATCAATCATCTTTCATTTCGTGATTTTCTCCGCTTTCTGCCGGATGGCGATCGGTATCAGCCGCTGGTGCGCTTTATGTCCTTCATTCTGCGCGACCAGCTGGCGTGGGATCTGAGTCTCGGCTTTGGACATCAGCAGGCCAGCGGGATGCGCCTCGACAGGCATCAGGGCGCAAGCCTTGGCTGGAGCAGTTTTCTGGGCACGCCACCTGAGGCCGCCCGGGTCACGATATGCGTGCAGGAGTAAACATGAGCAACGGTGCACAACAGCAGCTTTCATTACTGGTCCTCAACAGCGCACAGCTGGAAGGTGACTCGCAGGTTCAGCATCATTTCGGACCGGAAGGGGGAACGCTGGGCGCATCGGACGGGGACAGCTGGCAGCTTCGGGAAAGCCTGGGATCCGTGTTGCCGGGACATGCGCGTATTGCGTTTGTCGACGGGCAATTTTGCCTGCATGACCAGAGCGGGCAGACGTTCATCAATGGCGCAGGCTCGCCGATCGGGGGGGATCGTCACGTCCGGTTGCATGAAGGTGATGAACTGACGATAGGTCCATTCCGGATCCGCGTGTCTCTCGGGCCGCTGCAGCAGCCTCAGGCACTGGACGAGCTGATTGATAACCGCCCGCAGGGCGGTATGGATGACTGGCTCTCCGGCCCGGTTCACGATGCCGGCGCGGCACATCCGGCTCCCGTGACCTCCCGCCATGACGATCCGTTGGGGGCATTACGACAGGATAAACACAGCGTGTCAGCGCTGGTGTTGGGGATGGCGACCACACCGGCGGCACTTCAACAGACGGAAGAACTCTCATCCGGGAAAGAGACCATGAATCAGACGTTTATTGAATTACCCGGGGTAAGGAGCACGGCATTGTCGCATGACGAAGGCATGATCGCCGCGCTGGAAACCGTGATGACCGGTCTGGGGAGCAACCTGATGGTAACCGATCCGGCGCTTGCCGCAGAGATGTTGTCCGATATGGGCAGAACCCTGCGCGCGCTGGTGGAGGGTCTGCTGGCGCTGCAGGCTGAACAGGGAGCCCTTGCCGACAAGCTATTGCGTCCAATCGAAGATAACCCGTTGCGCCTGGGGATGAATTATCACGATACGGTGTCGCTGCTTTTTGCTGAAGGGCAGAGTCCGGTGCATCTGTCGGCTCCGGCGGCGGTGGCGGAAATCCTCAGCAACATTCGCCTGCAGCATGCCGCGAACCAGAAGGCAACGAGCGTGGCGCTGCAGAGCGTGCTTCAGGCCTTTTCCCCGGAGGGATTACTGTCCCGTTTCGCGCATTACCGCCGTAGCGGGCCGGGCGAAAACCCCGGCTGGGAGTGGGAGATGTATCAGCACTATTTCAGTGAGCTGACCTCTTCACGTCAGCAGGGCGTTGAAAAACTGTTTCGCCAGGTTTACGCCCAGGCGTATGACCGGGCGGTGCGTGACGGGCTGGAGTCGCTGTAATGCGCAACAGGGCAATACAACAAATAACGCTGATGTTGCTGCTTTCCCTGTCTCTTGGCGGTTGCACCACCCTGGGCAAAATGGCGAAGGTGGCCGCCAGTCCCGATATCCAGGTCGGCAGCGATGGCAGTCAGCCCTCGACGGTCTCCTTCAGCCTGGTAGGTGAGCCGGAGATGAACCCCGGTGAGAGCGGCGATGCCTCACCTGTTGAATTTCAGATAGTCATGCTGGCGGAAGATTCCCGTCTGCTTGCCAGTGATTACGATCAGGTGACCACCGATCTCCCGAAGGCGCTGGCGAAAAACTACCTCGATCATCAGGACTACACCCTGTTACCGGGCCAGTTTAAATACCTGCCCGCCGTCGAACTGGATAAAAAGACACGCTACATCGGCGTCATTGCCCACTATGCCGATCCGGACAGCGCGCAATGGCGCAAGGTGATCCCGGTGAAAAGCACCGGGCGGCATTACCAGGTGCTGGTGCATCTGCGTATGGATGAAGTGGACTTACAACAGCAAACAGAAGAATAACCAATGTCTATCCGTAACCGCGTTATCTGGCGCGAAGGGCTCTTTATTAAGCCCCAGCATTTTCAGCAACAGCAGCGTCATATGGACTACACGCTGCAGGCGCGCCTCAGCGCCATCAGTGATTATTTCTGTGGCCTGCAGTCGCTGGGCATTAATGAAGAGTACCTGAATTTTGGTCGTATCGCGCTGGTGAGTGCCAGAGGCGTGATGCCGGACGGCACGGTTTTCAGTATTCCTGCCGATGATGCGCTGCCACCGCCGCTGGAAATTACAGACGATGCTGTGACGGGGCAAAAGGTGTACCTGGCGCTTCCGCTGGCGGTCAGCGGCGTCAATGAGGTACGTCAGCCGGAGCAGTCGGTTGCCACCCGCCTGGAGGCTCATCGCTATGACGTCCGGGATCTGCACAGCGACGGCGGGGATGTCACCACGCTGGAGCTTGGCCGGGTTACACCCCGTCTGATGCTTGAGCGCGACGACCGCAGTGCCTGGACGACGCTCGCAGTCGCCCGTATTCAGGAGCGTCGTCCGGACGGGGGGCTGGTGCTGGAGTCGGCGTTTATGCCCTGCAGTTCATCGGTGGCGGCGATCCCGGTGCTGACGCGTTTTCTTGGGGAATCAGCAGGCCTTGTGACCGAACGGGCCCGCACGCTGGCGCAGCGTATTGCGGCACCCGGTCAGCAGGGCGTGGCGGATGTGGCCGAGTTTATGATGCTGCAACTGCTTAACCGCATTCAGCCCCGGTTGTCCCATCTGGCCCGTCTGGGCACGCTGCATCCGGAGCGTCTGTACGAGACGCTGGTGGCGTTCTGCGGGGAACTGATGACCTTTACCGACGAATCGCGTTTGCCACCGGTGTTTCCTGCCTATCGTCATGACGATCCGCGTCAGAGTTTTGAACCGGTAATGCAGGCCCTGCGTCAGGCTCTCAGCACGGTGCTGTCGCCGCGTGCGGTCTCCCTGCAGCTGAGCAGGCAGGCGTATGGCGTACATCTGGCGGTGATTGGCGAAAGCGAATTGTTGCAGAGCGCCATGTTCGTGCTGGCCGTACGGGCCAGAATGCCGCAGGAGCAGTTGCGTAAACAATTGCTGCAGCAGGTCAAGGTGGCTTCCGGCGAGAAAATTCGTGAACTGATTAGCCTGCAGCTGCCGGGGATCCCGCTTCAGCCGCTGCCGGTGGCACCGCGCCAGTTGCCCTATCACGCGGGGTACAGCTACTTCCAGCTTGACAGGCAGAGTCCGGCCTGGTCGTCGCTTATCACCGGAAACACCCTGGCGTTCCATATTGCCGGTGAGTTTCCTGAACTCGATATGCAGCTCTGGGCGATCCGCAGCCAGTAACCGGGAAAGTGAATCATGACAACTGATGGAATGTACAACGATTCGTTGCAGGGACTGCTGCATGAACGGGGCGCTCTGACGGACAGCGATCCTGATTTTGCGTTCCGGATGCGCGGCAACAGTCTCAATCCGGTGACTGATGCGGCCACACCGCTGTTCGGCATGGTCGCCCGCGTGCGCACGCTGACACGTCATGAGGATGTGGCGGGGCTCTGGCAGACGGTGGCAACGGAAATCCGCGCCATTGAGCAGGAGCTCCGGGAGCACGGCTATGAGAACGGTGCTCTCCTGTCGTTTCGCTATGTGCTGTGCTCGTTTATTGATGAAGCGGTCATGGCACACGAATGGGGAAGCCAGAGCGTGTGGGCGGAAAACTCCCTGCTGTCAGCGTTTCATGGTGAGACCTGGGGCGGTGAAAAGGTGTTCGCCGTTCTCGATAAGCTGCGTGAAGATCCGACCCGCTACCGTGACGTGCTGGAGTTTATTCTGCTGTGCCTGCTGATGGGCTTTCAGGGACGTTATCGCCTGATGCCGGACGGCCAGAAAACGCTCCGTGAGATAAGTCAGTCGCTTCACCTTCAGCTTAATCCGGAACCGGTCACTCAGCCCCCGGTGCTGCATCTTGATTTTGGTCAGCAGGCCGCACCTTACCGTCTTTCCCGGCAGGTGTCGTTGCGTACCGTTGCGATCGTAGCCGGTCTGCTGATGGCCGCTCTTTTTGGTATTTTTCATCATCTGCTCAGCAACCAGACCCAGGACGTACTCCGTCAGTTGGGTGAACTATTAACGTGAGGGAGTGACTTCATGATCCGCATTGATTTACACGTTCTGGTTGAGCGTCTTCATCCCGTCTGTCGCCATATTCTTGAAGAGGCGGCAGCACTGTGCGTCAGCCAGCAGGGCGCTGAAATTCGTATTGAACACGTGTTGCTGAAAGCGCTGGACACCCCGTTAAGCGATATCCGGCTTATTCTGGAGCATGCCGGTATATCCCGGGAAACGTTACGGACTCTGCTGAACCCCGAAGGGATGGATACATCCCTTACGCCGGGCTATCCGGCGTTTTCGCCGCTACTGGTGGAATTACTCCAGGATGGCTGGCTGCTGGCCTCGGCACAGATGCGTCATTCGCAGTTGCGCAGCGGCGTGTTGCTGCTGGCGTTGCTGGCGACGCCGGGGCGTTATGTGTCTTCCGCACTGGCCCGCGAACTGGCGAGGGTTAACCGGGAGCTGCTGATGCAGCAGTTTGAGGAATGGGTCAGCGGCTCGGCGGAAAGTGACAGCCCTGCTTCAGAGGGAAATACGCCTGCTGCCCTGCCAGCAATGGGGGAACTGCTGGGGCGTTTTACCCACAACCTGACGCAGGACGCGCGTGACGGGCGGCTTGATCCGGTGCTGTGCCGGGATGATGAAATTGACCTGATGATTGACATCCTGTCCCGGCGTCGCAAAAACAACCCGATTATCGTGGGTGAAGCGGGCGTGGGGAAAAGTGCCCTGACCGAAGGGCTGGCCCTGCGCATTGTGGCAGGCCTGGTGCCGGAGAAACTGCTCGATGTGGAGCTGCTGTCCCTGGATTTAGGGGCCATGCAGGCCGGGGCGGCGGTGAAAGGGGAATTTGAAAAGCGCTTTAAGGGCGTGATGCAGGAAGTCAAGGACTCACCGCGACCCGTCATTCTCTTTATCGATGAGGCGCATACGCTGATTGGGGCCGGAAATCAGGCCGGAGGGCTGGATGTATCCAACCTGCTCAAACCCGCGCTGGCGAGGGGAGAGCTGCGCACCATTGCGGCCACCACCTGGAGTGAATACAAGAAATACGTGGAGAAAGATGCGGCACTGTCGCGTCGATTCCAGTTAGTGAACGTCGGCGAGCCGGATGTGGCGCAGGCGACGGTCATCCTGCGTGGGCTTCGCAGCGTGTATGAGAAAGCACACGGCGTGCTGATTGATGAAGCGGCGCTGCAGGCGGCGGCATCCCTGTCGGCCCGCTATATTTCCGGGCGACAGCTGCCGGATAAAGCCATCGATGTGCTGGACACGGCCTGCGCCCGGGTGGCGATTAACCTGACCACGCCCCCGCGTGCCGTCAGCCATCTGCAGACCCGGCTGGAACAGCGCGGGCTGGAAATCGTCCAGCTTGAGCGCCAGTCGCGCATCGGACTCGGTGACCATCAGGCCCGCCTCCGGGAGCTCTGCAATGCTGAACAGGCTGAACGGGCGCAGCTGATCCAGGAAGAGGCCAGCTGGCAGGCTCAGCAACGGCTGGTGCAGGACATTATTGTAAGGCGGGAGCGACTGCTGACCTCTGAGCAGGAAGACGATGAAGCACTGGTGGCTGAACTGCGCCAGCATGAGCAGGCACTGGAAGCATTGCAGGCCTCAGCGGTGCTGGTGTCAGCCCACGTTGATGCCCGGCAGGTTGCCACCGTGGTGGCCGAGTGGACGGGCGTTCCCGTTAACAGGATTTCACAGAGTGAACTGGAGGTGGTGACTAACCTGCCAGACTATCTGGGTGAAAGCATCCGGGGGCAGTCCCTGGCGATTGCCCATCTGCACAAACATCTGCTGACGGCGCGGGCGGATCTGCGTCGAACCGGGCGACCGCTGGGCGCCTTCCTGCTGGCAGGACCGAGCGGGGTCGGGAAAACCGAAACGGTGGTACAGATTGCCTGTCTGCTCTTCGGGGGACGCCAGTACCTCACCACCATCAACATGTCCGAGTACCAGGAAAAACACACCGTCTCGCGACTGATTGGCTCCCCGCCGGGGTACGTCGGGTTTGGTGAGGGAGGTGTGCTGACCGAGGCTATTCGCCGTAAACCTTATTCCGTGGTACTGCTGGACGAGGTGGAAAAAGCCCATCCGGACGTGCTGAACCTGTTCTATCAGGCTTTTGATAAAGGGGAAATGGCCGACGGTGAAGGGCGGCTGATTGACTGCAAAAACGTGGTCTTCTTCCTGACCTCCAACCTGGGCTCTCAGACTATTGTCAACCACGCCGCAAAGCCACAGGTGCTGCACGATGCGCTGTACCCTGAACTGGCCGCGTTTTTCCGCCCGGCGCTGCTGGCGCGTATGGAAGTGGTGCCCTACCTGCCGCTGTCACCGGATACGCTGCGCACCATTGTGCAGGGCAAGCTGGCACACCTGTGTCGCCTGCTGGAACAGCGTTTTAACGCGACCGTGGAAATAGAAGACGCGGTGGCAGAGGAAATTCTGCGTCGTGCGACCCGCAGCGAGAACGGGGCCAGGATGCTGGAGTCCGTCATTGACGGTGCGTTGTTGCCGCCGCTGTCTCTCAGACTGCTGCAGAGAATGTCTGCGGCTGAACCGGTTTCCCGTATCAGCCTCGGGACTGAAGACGGTGAATTTGTGTCGGTGGTGGAAGGGTGAGTCTGCAACAGGCGCTGCAGTTTTCACATGCGCTGCTCCAGTCTGACGATGAGGCCGGGCTGGTGGAGTGGCTGCTGTCGACGTTCCGCGAACACTGGCAACCCGAAGGGATTATCCTGGGGTTGTGTGATTACAGCGGGCGACTGCTTGAGTGTACCGGATGGCATCGCGGCGGGACGTTCCGTATGGCGCTGCCGGTGGCTGATTTCAGCCATCCGCTGGCAACGGTAGTGCAGGACAATGCTCCGCATCTCTGGGACACCCTGCACGGTGGTGCGCGGACGGAGCATCCGGACTTTCGTGAGCTGCTGATGACGATGGCGCCCGGCACTGGCCTGCTGGCGCTGCCGGTCTGTGACGAGAGGCAACACATCGCCGGTGTCCTTGGGTTGTTTGATAACCCGGAGTGGCTTCATCGGTGGCTGGACTGTGGCGAGCCAGAAGAACTTATCCGCCTGTTTTCCCGTCAGCGTGAGCGTCTGCATCGTCTGCAGCATAACCAGCGTGAAAGTCGGTGCCTGCGGGACTCATTGCGGCGGGTCACAGATGAACAGAACCAACAGGATCGATTGACACAGCAACTGGTAACCCGTCTGGTGGGCCAGTCGGCAGCGGTGCAACAGTTGCGGGCAGACATCCGCGCGGCAGCGGGCCATTCACTGTCTGTGCTCATTGGAGGGGAAACCGGGGCCGGTAAAGAGGTGGTGGCACAGCTACTGCATGCGTGCTCCTCCCGCGCCGGGCAACCGATGGTGGCACTGAACTGTGCGGCGGTGCCGGAAAACCTGATTGAAAGTGAACTCTTTGGCTGGCAGAAGGGGGCTTTTTCGGGTGCCCACAGTCACAAAGCAGGTCTTATTGCACAGGCCAGTGGCGGCACGCTGTTTCTCGATGAGGTGGGGGATATGCCGCTTCTCATGCAGGCCAAACTCTTACGTGTCCTGGAAACCCGGCAGTACCGCCCACTGGGTAGCGAGGGCGAACAGCACTCCGATTTTCGGCTGATTGCCGCGACGCATCGTTCGCTCAGGGGGCGCGTGGCAGAGGGGCTGTTTCGCCAGGATCTGTACCACCGTCTTTGCCAGTGCGAGCTTGTGGTACCGCCACTGCGTGAACGTCCGGAGGACATTGCCCTGTTATGCCGCCATTTTATCGCCACCTTCCGCGAGCGTGACAATAAACATCCTGCCGGACTCGGTCAGGATGCACTCCGCCAGCTGCTGGGGTATACGTTTCCGGGCAATATCCGTGAGCTGCGTAACATGATGGAGGTGGCCTGCGCCCGTACCGCCGATGGCCAGTGGATTGATGCACTCCCGCTGCTGACCACATCGCGGACCGGTCCTTCCGTGAGGGAAGCAGGAGCCGACGATTACGCGCATATCCGTGATTTACGTGAAGCCGTGCAGCAGTTTGAGTCTGACATTATTCAGTCCCGCTTACGCCGCTTTCAGGGTAATCGCCAGCGTGTGGCGGAGAGTCTGAATGTGCCGCGCCGGACCCTCGATCACAAATGTCAGAAACAGGAGCGGGCGTAATGGGGATGCTGACCTTACTGCCGCTACTGGCCTCGCTGACGGGGCATCCTGCGGATCACTCGGGTCTGGAACACTGTCAGACCGAACAGGATGCGACATTACGTCTCGCCTGCTATGACGCCCTGGCCCGTTTACATCATGACCCGGTGAAAACACCGCCTCGCGACAGCGGATATCAGCTAAAGACGCTGCCTGCCAGTGGCGATCGGGTGCTGACCCGCACCGTGGCGTCGGTCGGTGCACTCACCATTGCCTGTCGGAGTGGGATCACCCAACTGACGATACAACCCGCTGTGCCCTGGCAGGGCGAAACGGTCAGTGCCGGTGTGGATGGCATCCCGGCCTCCGGCAACTGGTTTGTCCGCGAGCAGGGACAACGGCTGGAGTTTGCCAGAGGACTGCCCGCCATTGACGAGCTGCGTCACTGGTCCGGACACCAGACGCTGACGCTTTCCGGTGCTCACGGGCAGACGATCCGCCTGCCGCTGGACGGGCTGGAAACCGCGATTAAACCGCTGCGACAGCAGTGTCGCTGGGAGGGGGCGTGATGGCTTTTCGTCATCCCTGGAGCCAGCGGCTCCTTGCTGAACTTCCTGAAGCACTGACGGGCGCGGCGGTGAGTGCCGACGATCCCCTGTGGGAGAAGGTGGAGACCGTACTGGTGAAGCTGGGATCGCTTGCCCACCGTGATGTGGATCTGCAGACGGTGGCCGGAGACTGCCTGACACTGCTGGAGAGCAGAACCAAGGATATGCGGGTGCTGGTGCAGCTGGTGCGTTGCCTTCAGCATCCGGCGACCGCCCCGTCGTGGGAAGTCGCCCTGGTCCTGCTGGATGACTGGTTATCCGCTTTCTGGAGCAGCGCCTGGCCGCACAGCCCGGCACAAAAACAGCGCCTGATGGTGCAGGTGGTTCGCCGTTTTGAAGGCGCACAGTCACGCCTGTGCGAACAGGCAACGGCGACAGAGCTCAATGGCGTACTGGTACTGCTGCAGGGGCTGATACAGACCTGGACTGCGCTCTCACCTGACAACGGTGACCTGTTTGACGGGATGCTCACCGCCCTGCACCGGGCGGGACGGCAGCGACAGGAACACCCTTCGCAGGAGGCCTCGCTCAGTACAACACTGCCGGAACCTGCAGCTCCGGTAGCTGCAGTGACACAGACCGTAGCTGAACCCGCGCCCCGCACCGTGCACGCAGTCCAGCAGGTGGATGCGTCAGACGAACGGGCGTGGCAACAGACGTTGCTGAGAGTGGCGGGCCATCTGGTGGAACAGCAACCCGGCGTGGCGATGGGCTACCGGCTGCGCCGTCATGCGGTCTGGAGCACCATCACCTCGGCACCGGTTATCAGCCGGGAGAACAGAACGCCGCTTGCGGCGGTCTCCCCTGACCGGGTCAGTGAATACGAATCATCACTTACTCGTGCGGATCTTTCCCTGTGGGGACAGATTGAACAGAGTCTCACTCTCTCCCCGTACTGGTTCGACGGCCACTGGCTGTCGGCTCAGGCTGCCATTCAACTGGGATACGCGGACGTGGCGGAGGCGATTGCCGCTGAACTGCAGGCATTTTTAGCCCGTCTGCCGGGTCTGGCAACCCTGGCTTTCAGCGACGGTACGCCTTTTTTGTCACCGCGTTGCCAGGCCTGGCTCGGTAGTGCGCAGGCGGTACAGGCTCCATCGGAAAGTGCAACGGATCTGACGGGCGCGCTGCGGGCCTGTTGTGAGGAAAAGGGGCTGAATGCCGCGCTGGCGTTACTGGATGAGCACCTGCAGGTGCAGAGCGAACCCCGTGAGCGCTTTTACAGCGGACTGATGCTGGCTGAGCTGCTGGAAGCGGAAGGTATGAAGCAACTGGCAGTGACCCATTACCGGCAGCTCTGGCAGGAAGCGCAGCGTCTTTCGCTGGCGCTGTGGGAGCCCGGGCTGGTGGCGCGGCTGGAGCGTGCGGTTCAGGCACACGGATAACAGGATAACTCAATAACAATGGTACGGTATGCTGAATAATCTCATCGGTTTTCTGCGTCAGGGACTGCAGAAAATCAGCTTTTCCTGGTGGCTGCCTGCGGCAGTACTCTGGATCCTGATTCTGGCAATTGTCTGGTGGTGGGGGCCCAGCCTTACCCTGCACGGCATCAGCCCGCTGCTCTCCGTCTGGTCGCGGGTTGTGTTCACGCTGGCGTGGCTGTGGGTGGCCTGTATCGCGATACTCTGGCGGGTGGGGCGTCATCTCCGTCAGGTCAGACGGGAACAGCAGGTACTGGCGGACAGACAGCAGGATCCGTTACAGACAGAAGTCGACCGTCAGCAGCAGTTTCTGGACGGCTGGTCGCAGGCGCTGAAAAATCTGCCAGGCCACGGCGCGCTGTACGCGAAACCCTGGTTCCTGATGCTCGGTCTGCCCGGCAGCGGTAAAAGCAGCCTGCTGCAGCGTGCCTGCCCGCCCAATAAACTCAATGCCCGCTTACACCATGAGCTGCAGGCGCAGCGTGACGGACAAAAGCTGGACTGCTGGCTGGGGGAAGGGGCGGTGATTGTCGACCCTGACGGTGCCCTCCTGCATCAGACGGGGCTGGAAACGGAACAGGACGGTGAGCGTCATATCCGGCTGTGGCGGCATTTACTGACCTGGCTCAGGGCGCACCGTCGTCGTCAGCCGCTGAATGGCATTGTTCTGACCCTTGACCTGGGGGATCTGACCCGGATGGGGGCCTCGGCCCGCGAGGCCAGCGCACAGCTGCTGCGTACCCGGCTGATGGACATTGCTGATGAACTGCACACCCGGCTGCCGGTGTACGTGGTGCTCACGCACGTCGACATGCTGCAGGGTGCGGCGGATTTCTTCCGCCAGCTGGATGCGCAGACCCGACAGTCACTGCTCGGCGTCAGCTTCAGCCCGGAGAAAAACGGTGAAGTCTCCTGGCCCGGTGAGCTGGAGACGTTCTGGGACCTCTGGTTAAGCCAGCTAAATAAGGCGCTGACGGCCACGATGCTGAACCAGCCGCCGCAGATACCCGCGACAGATGCCTTTTTGTTCCTGCGACAGCTGGACGGCCTGAAGTCGTACCTGCAGACGTATCTGACCGGTATGCTGGCAGGCGACGATATGGCCGCGTTTTCCTTACGCGGTCTCTGGCTGAGCTCGGTGTATCAGCAGGGTGTCCCCTTCAGTGCCTTTACCCGGGCGGTCACCCGGCGGTATCGCCTGAACGATGCGGCGTATTCCGCCGCGCGCGGTGAGTCCACCACCTGGTTTGTGCGCCAGTTGTTTACCGATGTGGTGTTTCCGCAGGCGCATCTGGCCGGAGAAAGTCGGCTGCATCAGCTGTATCGCCGCCGCAGGATGACCATCGGTACCTCGCTCACGGCGCTGGTGGCCTGTCTTCTGGGCCTCGGCTGGTATCACTGTTACCAGACTAACCGCGATGCAGGCCGCAACGTACTGCTTTCTGCCCGGCAGTTTATCAGTACGCATGACAACGGCGGGAAACAGGCTTTTGGGGCTGATTTATTGCCCCGGCTAAACCTTATCCGTGAGGCCACGCTTTCCTTTGGCGATTACCGGCGTAAAAACTCGCCGCTGGCCGATATGGGGCTGTACCAGGGAAGCAGTATTGGCCCGTATGTTGAAACCTCTTATCTCGGCTTACTGCAGCAGCAGTTTCTTCCCGCTGCACTTGCGGGACTTCAGCAGGATCTGCAGCAGGCCCCGCCCGCCAGTGAAGCGAAAATGTCGGTGCTGCGCGTCATGCGTATGATCGACGACGCGTCGGGCCGCAGTATTCCGCTGGTGGAGCAGTATATGGCGCAGCGCTGGCAAAAGGCGTTTCCGGAACAGGGGGCGGTGCAGGAGCAAATGATGCAGCACCTGGATTATGCCCTCCGGCACACCGACTGGCACCGGGCCCGGGAGCAAAAGGAGCCAGCTGCGATGGCCGCATGGACGCCGTTTGCACAACCGGTGGCGGATGCACAGCGCGAGCTGAGTCGCCTGCCGCTGTATCAGCGGGTGTATCAGGGACTGCTGTTGCGGGCTGCCTCGACGCTGCCACCAGATCTGCGGGTGGAAGATGAGACCGGACAGAGCTTCGACAGCGTGTTTTCGCTGCGTGACGCACAGGCGGGGACGGTGCCTCGTCTGTTTACCTGGTCCGGCTACCGGGACTTTTTCCTTAACCAGAATAAAACGCTGTTTGACCTTACCGGGCTGGATGCGTGGGTGCTGGGACAGCGCGATGAGGTGCATCTGAGCGACGCCGATCGCCGTGAAATTCAGCGTCAGGTAAACGATCGTTATATCAGCGACTATACCGGTCACTGGCAGAAGCTGCTGTCCACACTGGATATACAGCCCTTCGATACGCCGGAGCAGGCGCTGTCAATGCTGAGCACCATCACCGGTGATGAGCAGCCTTTCCAGCATGTGGTCTCCCTGCTGGGCGATAACACCGCCGTGCGTCCACTGGACGGTAAGGACGAGACACAGCAGCGTGACACCAATCAGCGGATCGCCCGACCGTTCACGCCACTGGATGAGACGCTGAAAGGTCACGGAGATAGTGCCTCTCAGCTTCAGGACATGAATCAGAAACTCACCGCGCTGGCGCAGTGGCTGGAGCAGATAACCGGTGCCGGGGATCCGGGGGCGGCAGCATTTAAGGCCCTGCAGTTACGTCAGGCTAACCCGTATAACGATCCGACCTTCACGCTGCAACAGTATGCGCGCGGGCTGCCCGCGCCTCTGGATCGCTGGGTCAGTCAGATTGCGATGCAGGTGGCCGGTGTGACGACCTCCCTTGCCATGGACTCCCTGAACCAGTCGTGGGACGAGCAGGTACTGACGCCGTTTACTACCCAGCTTGCGGATCGTTACCCCTTTAACCCGGCGTCGGACCAGGATGCGTCGTTATCCGAAGTGACCCGCTTCTTTGCCCCTGGCGGCACGCTGGACGGCTTTTACCAGACCCAGCTAAAACCGCTGCTGGACAGCGGCGTGCTGAAACAGGAGGAGGGCAACGGCAATCTGCAGGCGCTGATGCGCCAGCTTGCACAGGCGCAACTGATACGGGATGCGCTGTTCAATGTTCAGGGACAGCCGGAAGTGCACTTTGTGGTCGAACCCATGGAGCTGACCGCGAATAAACGCCGCAGCGTGCTGAACCTCGACGGACAACTGGTGGAGTACAGCCATGGACGGCGACAGAAGGTGCCGCTGGTCTGGCCGAATTCACTGCGGGACGGGGCGGAGAGCAAACTCACGCTGGTGCCGGATGATGTCGCCCGTTCACCACGCAGCCTCGGATATACCGGGCCGTGGGCAATGTTCCGACTGCTGGAAGCAGCCAGCCGGACGCAGGCCAGTCGCGGTTCGTTTGATGTCAGTTTCAGCGTGGATGACGGGACGATGACCTGGCGGGTGTACAGCGATGCTGACCACAGCCCGTTTGCCAGAGGTCTGTTCAGCCAGTTCCGTTTACCGGACACCCTTTATTAATTGCCGGGGGCAGGTGCCCCCTCATCAGACGACGGAAAGTACCGGATGCAAGAGACACTACAGGCACTGAGCGTGGGACGCGATCCCCGCGTGTTGCCGGAATACGAAAGGCTGCGCAATGAAATCAATAAGCTCAGCCACATCTCGCGCCCGGAGGTGGACTGGGGGCTGGTTCATCAGATGGCGCAGGCCATTTTTGAAAAGCAGGGTGTTGATCTGCAGACGGCACTTTACTTTACCCTGGCCCGTGCCCGCCTGCACGGCCTCAGCGGTTTTACCGAAGGCTGCGAGTTTCTGAGCAATCTTATCGTCACCCAGTGGGACAACGTCTGGCCGCCGGTTCATCAGGCCCGGGCGCGGGTGGAGATGCTGGACTGGTTTATTGCCCGGGTCAGCGACGTGGTGCGTCAGTATCCGGTCGGACATGATGACAAACGCCTGATTTACCGCTGTGAACGGGCGCTGCAGCTTATCAGCGAAAAGCTGCATCACGTCGGCCTGAGCCGGGTACCCCGCATAGAGAATCTGCTGCACTTTATTGAAGGGTATACCCATCTGTTTGACGACACGGAAATCGTGATTGTCTCACCTGAGCTGGAGAGCCTGAAGCAAGAGATGCAGGTCCCGCCGGTGGTCCGCTTTCAGCAGGAAGAGGGCGGTGAGGCCACGATGGCACCGTTGCCCACCGGCAGCATTATCATCGGGCGTGAGAAAGGAACGCTGAAGCCGAGGGTGCTGAAAATCCGGACGCAACAGGCACCGCGACCGGCGGGGTTCTGGTTCGCCTGTGGCATGGCGAGCGCACTGATACCGGTGCTGCTGGTAGCCGGATGGCACCACTGGAGCCAGCTGCAGGCAACCCGTCTGCACGACGCGACGGCGATGCTGGAAGCGCAGGCGCTGAACTGGCCTGCCGCCCCCGATGCGGCCCGGCTGAGCGATGTACGACTGGCGCTGGGGGAACAGACCCTGCGTGATATGGAGGGGCAGATAACCCGCGATTATCAGGCGCAGATGGTCCATGTGCAGCAGCTTTCGCCGCTGTGGCCGTATCAGTATGCCGACGGGCTGCGCCAGTCGCTGCGTATGCTGTACCCGCAGTCGCTGGCGGTCAGTGCAATGGACAGTCAGTGGCAGCAGATGCTGGCGGCGCAGCGGGGAGCGACACCGGATGTCTCATCCTGGCCTGATGCCAGCGTAAAAGTGGATGCCTTACTGACCGAACTGCAGACCCTGGAGCGCCAGAACAAAACGGTCACCATCTCGTACCTGAAATCCGCTCTCTACGACATCCGTACTGAAATGGAACGTGACACACCGTTTACCGTACAGCTGAGCCGTCTGGAAGCACAGCAGCGGGTCAATCAGACCGTGAGCCCGGCAGTCCTGGATAACCTGCAGACGACGCTGAAATCATACAGCGTGCGTCTGTATCAGCTACAGCCCGTGCCAGGAGTGCAGTGATGGGGTTGCGTTTGTCTCTGGCGCAACGGGTCACGCTGATATTGCCTGGCGTACTGCTGAGCGCCTGCAGTACATCGCTGACGGCGCTGCCTGAATCAGCACTGGCGCAGAAAGCAAAAGCCGGGGATGCGCAGGCGCAGTATGTGCTGGCAGGGATACTGGCCGCGCACCGGGACTATCCACAGGCGCTGACGCTGATGAAACTGGCCGCCAGCCAGTCTGCATCATCAGATGCATCAAAGGCCACCCGGGGGGATGCTGCCCGTCAGGCCGGTGACTGGTATCACGCCGGGCTGGGAGAGCCCCGTAACGAGCCACTTGCCCGTCACTGGTGGACCCGGGCCTCTTCGCTTGGCAATGCACAGGCCAGTATGAACCTCGCCGGATTATGCCAGGCACCACAGGGTGATTCTCCTGCGGCATCCTGTATCAGCCTGTATGAGACGGCGGCCCGTCAGGGGAGCGCGCAGGCACAGCTGATGCTGGCCCGGTGGTATCAGACCCAGCCCTCCGGTGAAAAAACCGCACTTGTCTGGCTGCAGAAAGCCGCTGCGCAGGGAGAGCCGGCAGCCCTGATGTTACTGGCCCGGCGTTATGAAACGGGAAATGGTGTTGAAAAATCGGCAGAGATTGCCCGTCGTGATTACCGCCAGTCAGCGGCGCCGGGTAACCCGCAGGCGCAGCGCTGGATGGCAGAGCACAGCGAAGGGGCAGAGCGGCTCTCGTGGTATCAGAAAGCGGCGCAGGGCGGGGATGCCACGGCACAACGCGAGCTGGCGCAGGCGTATCTGGGTGGTAACGGCGTCCCGAAAAATGAGAGCGAAGGATTGTCCTGGCTTAAACGCGCGGTCAGCCAGGGGGATGCCCGTGCACTGTATCTGTACAGCCAGTACCAGCAGAGCGACGCGCTGCGGCTGCAGTACCTGACGCTTTCGGCGAAAGGCGGTGACCTGCAGGCTGCACGTGCACTGGCCGGGTGGTACGACGCTCAGGGTGATGAGACAAACGCCAGAAGCGCCTGGCAGCAGCTGGCTGAGCGTGGTGACCCTGAAGGGCGTTATCACTACGGCGACATGCTGCGCCTCGGTACCGGTGGTAAACCTGACTATACGGAGGCTTTTAAACAATATCGCCTCAGCGCGATGGCGGGCAACCGGATGGCGCAGTACCGGGCCGGGATGATGAGCCAGGCCGGACTGGGAGTGCCGCGTAACCGTATTCAGGCCTATGCCTGGTACTCGCTGGCGGCAACGGAAAATATGAAGGTGGCGGTGGATGCGCTGAACTCAATGGAAGCAGAAATGAGGCCGAATGAGATACAGGCTGCACAAAAGCTGGCCCGTGAGTGGAGCCTGCGCATCTCGCAGGGGAAGAGTGAGTGACGGTTGCTGAACGTATTGATGCCCTGATGCCGGAGTGTGTTCAGGCGGCTATCCCGCCAGGGGCGTGGATGATTTTTAGCCGGGGTAAACACCCCGGCGCGTATTTTTAATGTGATGGTGGTCACGAAAATAACGGCGAAAGTGAACATGAAAACACCGCCAGCAGAATAAAAACAAATTCTGCGCAACTTCTTGCCGGGTTTTCAGAGCAAAACACTGTTTACGCAATGGATGCCGTGGAAGTGCGAGGTTTGCGCAACTTTTTGCGTGGTTTTAAGCAAGATCTTGCGCAACCCTGTTTTTTGCTAAAAGGGTAAAAATACAAATTCAAGTAAAAACAACAGGATATAAATATGGCATGGATATTGCTGTATATCTGACGGAAGTACACATCACGTTTAATTTAATGGAGAAATAAAATGCCAACACCGTGTTATATCCGTATTGATGGTGAAAAACAGGGGCTCATCACTAAAGATGCATTTACTGCAGATTCTGTCGGTAACATTTTTGTAGAAGGCCATGCAGACGAAATGCTGGTGCAGGAAGTGAAGCACGTTGTCACCGTCCCGACCGATCCTCAGTCCGGGCAGCCATCCGGTCAGCGCGTGCACAAGCCGCTGAAATTTACCGTGGCACTGAACAAAGCCGTACCCCTCCTGTACCAGGCCTTGTGTGACGGTGAGATGCTGAAGCAAGTGGAACTCAACTGGTTCCGTACCGCTGTTGATGGTAAGCAGGAGCACTTTTTCACTACAAATCTTGAAGATGCCACTATCGTGGACATTAATCTCCAGATGCCGCATTGCCAGGACCCGGATAAATCCGATTACACCCAGCTTGTTGAAGTCTCTCTGGCCTACCGCAAAATCGGATGGACCCACGATAAGTCCAAAACGATGGGGATTGATGACTGGCGTAAACCTAGCGAAGCGTAACTCTCATTAAGCCCGGGCTTCGGCCCGGGTTATTCAGTTCTGAGGTGTGATGCTGGTCAGACCTGAGCACTGAAAAGATGAATCGACTCCCCGCACGGTGAACACCGGGCGTGCGGTAGCTATTGCCCTGAACAGGAGAGATAACGTGGCGGACGGTACAGGACTGCAGTTTACGGTGAAGGTGGGTGAGCTATCCTCCAGTACCTTTGCGGTAGTGGAATTTGAGCTGAATGAAGCGCTGAACGCACCCTTTACACTGGAACTGAAATTAGCCAGCCCGCAGACCGGGATTGATTTTGCTGAGGTCCTTGACCAGTACTGTGAGCTGATGGTCTGGTACAACGGTAAACTGCAGCGGCGGGTGAGCGGTATCGTCAGCGATTTTACGCAGGGTGATACCGGGTTTCGCCGTACCCGTTATGAGGCTACGGTGCGACCGGCGCTGTGGCGTACTGGGCTTCGCACCAACTGCCGGATTTTCCAGGTGAAAAAGCCGCAGGATATCATCGGTGAAATCCTTGAGGAGGCGGGGATCCTGGATTATGCCTTCTCGCTGCGTCAGGAGCATGCTGCCCGCGAATACTGCGTGCAGTACCGGGAAAGCGATCTGGATTTTATTACCCGACTGGCGGCGGAAGAGGGGATGTTCTTCTTCCACGAATTCGCGGATAAACATCACCGGGTGGTGTTTGCCGATCATACCGGTGCCCTGGAGAAAAAAGACGAATCGTTGTTTTTCTCGCTGGAGAATAAGGGGTTTGAGCAGGGGGCCTATGTCCGCCAGTTCAGCTACCGTGAAGCGGTAAAGACTTCATCTGTGGAACTGCGGGACTACAGCTTTAATAACCCGGCTTACAACCAGTCTAACCAGAAAATCAGTAACGATCTGGCCCATCAACGCACGACCTATGAATATTACGACTATCCGGGACGTTACAAGCAGCCGGAAAGCGGTAAAGCCTTCAGCGCGTATCGGCTGGATGCGTTGCGGGCAGATGCTGTTACGGGGGGAGGCCTGTCAAACTGTGCCGCACTACGTCCCGGACTGGTGTTTACGATGTCGCAACACAAAAATCCTGCTTTTAATGTCGCGTGGCAGGTAGTGACCGTGATACATGAGGGCAAGCAGCCTCAGGCGCTGGAAGAGGAGGGGGGTGATAAACCGACGACCTTTACCAACACCTTTGGGGTTATCAAAGGTGGCACCGCCTGGCGCGCAATGATGCCGGTGCGCCCGATGGTGGATGGCCCGCAGATAGCGACCGTTACCGGACCGGCGACGGAAGAAATCTACTGCGACGAACACGGACGCGTGAAGGTGAAGTTTCCGTGGGATCGTTATGGTAACAGTGACGATCTGAGCTCCTGCTGGGTGCGGGTGAGCCAGGGCTGGGCGGGTGGTCGCTACGGGATGGTCGCCATTCCGCGCATTGGTCATGAAGTGGTGGTGAGTTTTCTTGAGGGGGATCCGGACCAGCCGATCATTACCGGGCGTACGTATCATGCCACCAATCTGACACCCTATGTGCTGCCGCACAATAAAACCCGTACCGTTATCCGCACCGATACGCATCAGGGGACCGGTTTTAACGAACTGAGTTTTGAAGATGCCGCCACGCTCGAACAGGTCTTTCTTCATGCCCAGAAAGACCACGACACCATTATCAATAACGACCACCGTCAGAGCGTCGGGCACGATCAGCATCTGAGCGTCGCTCAGGACAAATTTGAACGTACCGACAGGCACAGTCACCGGACGGTGGGTCAGGATGATTACGAACTGATCCACCAGGATCGCCATCAGTCTATTGGCCGCAATTTTATCCAGAGTATCACTCAGACCTTTAAACGCTTTATCGGTGGTGGTGAAGTGACCCGCATTGAGGGAAGTCGCCAGACGACGCTTGTCGGATCAGAAGAAGCCATTATTGGTGCAAACCACCGTACGGTAGTGAATAACGATTATTACCTCAAAGCAAAGAACATCGTGCTGGAAGCGGGACAGGCGATAACCTTTAAAACACCGGGGGGATTCATCAAGCTGGATGAATCAGGCATCGTCATTCTGGGCCAGAAGGTGAAGGTCAACGAAGGCGGAAGCCCGGGGGTCGGAATTGCCCCGGTATCGGTTGAACCTGAATCACCGGCGGCGCCTTCGCTGCCGGATGCCCCCAATCGTCCCTAAGGAAACCTTATGCCAGGTGCTGCACGACTGGGTGATACCGGACAAGGCCATGCCTGTTTTCCGGACACGCCCGTGATTGAAGGAAGTCCCGATATCAGCATCAACGGTTTGCCCGCTGCCCGTCAGGGCGATGCGGTGGCTCTCCATGGTTGCCCGTGTTCCAACACGCCGCATGGTATGCATTCGCGGTCGATTTCAGCGGGGTCATCCACGGTATCCTTTAATGGTAAACCCGCCGCACGCATTGGTGATGCGATTGGGTGTGGCGGCATGATTGCCTCAGGTAGCGGGGATGTCATCATCGGCGACACGCCCTGGAAATCCCCGGTTCATGACTGTGCTAAACAGGCGGTGCTCGACCGTGCCCCCTTGCTGGGGTTGTCTCCGGCGCTGACACCAGAATCCCTTCCGGATGTGCTGAATTATACCTCTCGCTGAAAATCATTGATTAGAACCAAAAGAAAGGATCCACAATGGAAACGCGTTATCCGATAAGGAATGCAAACGGCAAAGACTTTGACAAACCGGATGATATTCTTGCTCTACTGCGGCAGGAAAAACATGGTCACTGGCTGGCAGGTACGAACAATATGTGGCACGGTGGTATACACATAAGCCGTAATACCGCGCCCTGGTCAGTACTGACGCCGGAGAGTTGTTACGGCGCGGTTCCCCTGCAATGCATCGCCAGTGGTGAACTGGTGGCCTGGCGGGTGTGCCAGGATTACTTTATGGGGAATCTTGGCGACAAGCCGTTGCAGCTTTCGCCGTCATTTTTGCTGGTGCGCTCGGTTCATAAACCTACTCAGGACGCGTCAACGTGGCTGTGCTTTTACACGCTATATATGCATCTTGCGCCGCTTTCCTGCTATCCGAAATGGACGGTGTATCAGGTGACCCCAAAGGGCAACGGGCTGATTATGCGCCAGTACAGTGGCAGTGAGGTCCCGGAGCAGGCTGCGCCCCCGGAAATATCCCATAAAGACCGTCTTCACAGCGGTGAGCAGGTGCTGATTGAACGGCAGGTAACGTTCCTGCTGCACAACGGACAGGCGGAAGTGTTTGGTCTGGCGCAAAGACTGAAAGACGGTGCGCCGGTGGGGGATAAGTTCTGGACCTCTGCCCGTCCGGCCTTTATGGAGCCTGTGGGTGAGCAGTATGGCCATTTACCGGGCTGGATGTCGGTGGCGCTGAAAGCGGGGCAGTTTGATACCGTGGTGTGTCCTGAGGTGATGACGGCCATTAAGGCCGGTGATGCGATTGGCTTTCTGGGCAAAGACGATCTCCCCGATGGTTTCAGGAATGTGTCAGAAGACTGGTTCTCGCACATCGAGGTATTCAGCAATGATGGCAGGATGCCGCTTTTTCTCAATAACCCGGCGCAGCTGAATACGGGGCGTCAGTTTTTGCTGGTTCCCGAAGAGAAGCAACTTTACCAGTGCGAAGAAAAAGGCAGCAGTCATACGTTTGAGCCGGTGGGGATGACGAATCAGGGGGATGCGGCAGATATCATTCCTGCTGAATCAGCCACGTCCGCGACAGACAACGCCAGCATAACGTATCTGCAAATTCGGCCTGGTACCTGGATACGCAAGGAGGATGTGGAAACGGTGAGTCAGAATGACCTGACGAAACTGAAGTTTAAGGCGGTGGGGCAGGAGCCTGTGAAGAACCAGCTTCGTAGCCTGGAAACACAGTGGGTCATCGATGCGTTCCGCTGGCTGAGCAGCCAAATCTGGGGCGGACGTGACCAGGAATCCAGGCAGATGCAGGACTATTACGCTCGTATGGCTGATGAACTGGAGAAGGGGAATATTCCTCAGGGCGCAATAGACCGGTACCGCAGCTCGATATCGAATGCACTCCACCACTGGAATCCACATATTGATTTTTTCCTGCGCAGGCTTGTGGTGAAGCACGAGAGCGAATGGCACGGTGGTAGTACAAACCCTAAATGGAAAGAAGTGCTGGCCCCGATGTCAGGGGATTTTTTGGCCTACGTAAAGCAATGGCTGGATGCGCATGAATGGATGAGCCAGGTGCCTGAGTTCAGCAAGGACGAAGCGATATGGCATTTTCATCCGGTTGAGTTTCTGGCAGCTATTGGAGGGGCTAAGCGAGGCTGGGCGCACAGCGCATTTGCAAACCTCATCGGAAATGCGGAATCACGCAACGATTACACGGCCTACAACAGAACACACCCGCATCTAGTGGCATACTCCGGGACAAATCTGACCTCGATGACCATTGCGCAGGTGATGGTGGCACAAAAAAATCGCGAGATGTTTGCGACAGGTCGGTTCCAGTTCATTCCTGATGTGCTAAAAGAAATCGTCCATAAACTCAAGCTGGATGTGGAGGCTCTGTATGACGAGGCGATGCAGGATCGGATGTTTGAGGAATACACCATCAAAGTGAAGCGCAGGCCAGTCATCGAATACCTGGAAGGGCCCGGCAGCGTGGAAGATGCGGCCTATGCCTGTGCGTTGGAGTTTGCGTCTGTGGGGGTGCAACAGGGAAAACGCATCAGCCCGGACCCGCATGAGTTTGAGAGAACGCCAGACGGTTTCCTTGTTAGAGACAGACATAATAACCCGGTACCTAAAAGAAGGTATGCCATGCAGGACGGGGTGACCTATTACGCCGGCGACGGGCTGAACAAGGCGCTGATTACGCCGGATGCAATGATTAAGGCGCTGGAGGCGTCAAAAAATGAAGGTAAATAAGTTACTTGCTGGTGTTTTATTCTTCGGTGTTATTCCGCTTTCCTGGGGAGTTCCACAAGCCGGTGATTATAAGGTGAAGGTCAGTCACGGCCCCTTCGCTAAAACTATTATCCTGTCCGACATACAGCTGAACAACACGGGAAAATGGAAACATATCATGCAGCGGGAACTGGTAAAACCGGTGAATTTTGCCGGGCATTACCGGCTGTATCTCAGCAAAAATGGGGAGTTGCCTAAGGAGTGCGGGGATGATCGCTGGGTGTGCGGCTGGATCATCGACAAGACCACGGGGAAGGTTGTATCAGAGCTGCCGGAGTTTAACGGCAATAATGCGTATTATTCGTACCATGATAATGGTACGCCGGTATCAGAGGATTTTGCGCCTGACTTTTATCCCACTAGCACGATGTTATGGATGAACGGGGAAACCACACCGCGCTCAAACCCGGATGCACCTAAATGTAATTACATTTCTTATAATTTTACCAAGAACACATTTACGACGCTTTTTGTCGGGGAAGAGTGTGAGGTCAAGCATGGCAACTGGCAGCCTGACTAAGAACAGTCAAAAGTAACAATCGCTTATCTACAAGACAGGGTATGGGGTTATTGGGCTTGGTCGGGTGTGTTTTTATTCCTCACCACACAATGCTTGCACGGACTCAAATGTTTTTATCATTCCCGGGGACTGTGTGAATGCGTATGGTGACTATAAAGAGTTCACATATGTAATGTATTTTTCAAAAAGTGGCAAAGAATATCATGGGTGGGTGAAATAAGAACGTTTACAGCCTACAGGCACAGGAATTGGCCCTGCAAAGAAAAATCAATGACGGTGCGAATTTGTAAGAAAGTCTGGATAAGCTTTTTCTGGCTCTCCTCATGGACAACTAATTCAAAGATTAAATCACGCTAGGTACCGCATTCAATATCGAATGTCCTACATCACTGAAACCCATATGTTTATTTTTTCCTGCGCAGGCTGGTGGTAAAACACGAAAGCGAATGGCATAGAGGTAGTGCAAATCCTAAATGGGACGGTGTGCTTGCCACAATGTCAGGGGATTTTTTAGACTACGTGAAGCAATGGCTGGATGTGCATGAATGGATGAGCCAGGAGCCTGAGTTCAGCATAGATGAAGCGATATGGCATTTTCATCCGGTGGAGTTTTTGGCAGCTATAAACACAGTGACCATTAACTTAAAAATTGCTCGATTAAGAGCATTTATGCGAATGATCCGTGTTGGTGAAGGTACTACTACAGCTTTAGGATATAGAACTATGTTTACTGGTGCTATATTTGATAGTTTCTATGAGCATCCAAATAAATTACAAACCGCTAATAATATCAGTTCCACAGCCGCTGGGGCGTACCAGTTTTTATATAGAACCTGGCGTTTGTTAAAATTGAAATTACAGCTTTCTAATTTTTCTCCTGACAATCAGGGCCTCGCTTGCATTGAGTTAATTTACGAAGATCATGCTTTACAGCTGATTTTAGATGGGGAAATAAACGAGAGTATAAATCTGTGTAAAAGTACATGGGCTAGTTTACCTGGCTCCCCGCATGGTCAGCCAACACAAAAATTAAATAATGCCATACTAGAGTACAATAAATATCTTGAGGAAGAGCAGAAAGGGATTACATCGTTGCAGGCCACTGAACAAAGTATGTTCGACTTCATCACAAAACACTATAAGGTTAACCTGTGAATAAAATATTTTTTATCTGTTTGTTTATTGTGTCTCAGGTTTATGCTGGAGATAATTTTGAGATTTCATCAAAATGTGGCGGGAGAGATTTTAAAATATTATCAAATTGTAAGGTTAATAATTTAAAAGCTGGGCAGGCTGAAATGGATAATCCTGAATGCACAATGCAAACATTATTCATTAATAATAAGAAAATAGAACTCTCTCCTTTTTCAGGAATGATTAAAAGAGAAAATGAAAATGGTGAGGAAGTAAGCATGATGCAGTATGTTTTTTATAACGCATATTGTATACAGAATAAAGCATTGGTGCTTGCCTCATCGGGAGGATGCAATGCATGTGGTGAAAAATTTATAGCATTTGATTTGGGGGGTATACAAAGTTCAATACCATCCGGATCTTTAGAGAATGGAACCGACATTTTACCTGATAGGTTTTTTATGCATTGATTTTTATGGTGTGCAAAATGAAGTTAAGAAATAAATATCCACTACTAATCAGGTTGCCTGATATACCGGAATAGAGATTTTTCTTTTTTTCTCTGATGCGATACTTCCTTGCAATACTGACTGTGAGGAATGAATTAAGAAGAAAATAAACTATAGCATCATTACAATGCTTTACTGTGATCTTTTTTCTGGAGATTTTCCCGTGCCACATTCCCTGCCGTTTCTACTACACAATAAGAACACTCATGAGCAATGGCGAAAAACCATTGCTAAAGGTGGTTGCTTTATTTTAGCTGAATCTGCCATTAATGATGCCGTTCCCTGGCAAGCAGAGAGTCATTCCAAAAATAATGTTCTGGCACGTCTCTACTGGGATAATGTTGGGGACATTCATGCATCCATTTCACCGTATATCATCCCGGTAAATCAGGATAACTGGGAACAGGTGAAAGAGCATATTCTCACTAATGATCATTGGGGTATAGGGATCCGTTTATCCTGGTTAGATCGTATCCAATCGAGTGATACGCAACTACAGGTACTTTCGCAGCACCTGCGCTCATGGTTACTGGTGACCACGCCTGAACAGGAGGATGTCACGTTACGTCTTGCCGACTGGCAGGTTGTCCGTCCGCTGCTGGAGGCCAGTACCCATCCTGAGGTAACAGCCTTTTTTGGACCCGTCGCTGAATTCTGGCATCTTGCTCCAGATGGCCAGGCTGAAATGCTGACGCTGGCACATCAGGGTGACCACAGCTCTGATACTCAACGACCTCGAACACTCAGTCAATTACAGTGGCAGGCCATTCTTACGCCTTCCCTGCTGAATACCCTGCAGCGTTATATGACCCACCTCCGGCAACATCATCCCCGCTGGCATGATGCAGAAAACGACGAGCTGTACCTGTTTACCGAACAGCACTACCAGCAGGCCCTTGAGCACGGATTTTGTAATGACCGTGACATCGTGCGCTATCTGGCACTGGCGAGCGAACTTCACCCTGACTTTATGGGGGAGACCTGGGCTAAGGCCATCATGAACGAACCCGAATATACCCGCTCCGGTAGCCGTATGGACCGGTTGTACAGCAAATCCGTTGAGATGATGGATGACGCTTAAAACAAGGATGAAGGCATGAGTGAGAATAAATCGGCAACGCTGGTGAGCAGCAACGACGCTGCAGAAAAGAACTTTTCCACAGAGAATAAAATCTCCGGCGGCTGTGTTAAATGTGGCTGCGAGGCGCAGATTCATTACCAGTATGACTCCGGTAAGCCAGTTCCTGATGCGCCCTTTGTGCTGACCGACAGCAATGGCACGCAGATTAATGGTAAGACAGACGCTGACGGCCTTTGTTTTATTTACGACATGGGGTGTGGCACCTTCGAATTACTGCTGGATGAAGGCTCGGATACCTTTGAGCCGGATGAAGTGGCCGCCAGTAACCCCGTGCTGCAGGATACCCCTGAATATGCCCGTCTGGCGGGAGAGTACTTCACGCTGTTTCTGCTGCTGCGCCAGCAGGGGTTGCTGGAATATGATGCTGAAGACAGTAGCGATAAACAGGTGACGGTCAATGATACCGGATGGCTGGGGGGAATTTTTACCTCCATTCCGGAAGGTTATCGTGAAGCATATGTGCGTTTTCGACAGCTCGACCGGCAGGTTAATCAGGGTAACCTCGCGCTCAAACAGGCCATCAATAAAATCCATCACCGTCTTGCTGCTGAAGTGGCTGACCATGTGGGGGATGATAACACCGCGCTTTTGTTGTTCTGCCAGATTGCCCTGGGCTTTGTACCTGTGGTCGGGCAGGCCATTGATTTTTATGCCGTCGGTGAATGGGCATGGGACAGCTGGAAACAGCCCGATACCCTGAATGACCCGCTTCATATTGCTGATGGTGTACTCTGCGCCATCGGGTTCATCCCCGGCCTGGGGGATGCTATTAAAGTCTCCGGGCGGGCTATCCTGCGCGGCCTCGAAAAGTCCCATCTCATCAATTCCGGTGATATTCAGTTTGCCATTCGCACTATCAGGGGACTCTCTGACGGCAATCTCGTGAAGGGGCTTGGTTATCTGCGGGGACAGCTTACGCATTATGGCGCGCAGGCCCGGGCGTTGTTGTCTGAGATACATACTGCGCTGTCAAAAGTGCTGACGGATGCGGCCAGTAACAGCTGGATCGTGCAGATGATCCACGCGGAGTTTCGTGCGCTGGTGGATGCGCTGGGACGACTTATTGAAAAATTTGATGCTTCATTGGCGTACATCAAGGCCAGGTTTGATGCGTTTATCGCGAAAGTGGTCACCCGTGTGTCTGATTCTGCACGCCCTAAAGGCAGCTATGAACGCAAAAATGCCGAAGGGGTATCCGCTGCGACGGTATCGGTGAATGCCGGACGTAATAAGGGTATTCATGCTGACAGTACCCACCGGGAGCAGGACGCGCTGAAAAAGGATGAGACCTGCCTGGCCTCCGGCAAACATTGCCAGACGGAAGGTGAGCCGGTTGATATGGCGACCGGGGCGGTTGTGGACTGGCGTACCGATTTCTCTGTTCCAGGATTCTTTCCGCTGGAATTCCGTCGTTTCTATCGCTCCACCGGCGAGCGTCATTCTGGCCTGCTGGGTTCGCTTTGGCGCTGTCAGTGGGATATGCACCTGACCCTGGATAACGGGTTGATTACGCTGGTGGATGGCGAGTTCAACCAGCATGTCTTTGCTTCGCCGGATGAAGGTCAGCACCAGCGGGCCGCTTCCGGGCCAGAGTGGCGGCTAAGTCGTGAACAGGGACAGCTGAAATTACGCCATGTTGACGGTGTTCGCTATGAGTTTGAGTATGCGCAGGGTAAACAGCTCAATCTGACGTCGATGGAAGATCGGGTGGGTAACCGCATTATTCTGCTGCGTGACCGGGGAGCGTTACGCTGGATCGTGCTGCCGGATCGGCGTTTGATTTTTGCTGAGACTGAGCATAACCGACTCACCACGCTGAGACTGTGCGATAAGGATAAAAACGCGGTCAAAACGCTGGCAACGTATCGCTATGATACGCGGGGGCATCTGCTTGAAGTGCGTGCCGGTGAGGGGCGGAGTTTTGATTATCGCTATTCACCTGAAGGCTGGATGTTGCGATGGAACGATCTGTCGCAAACGTGGGTGGAGCATACTTACGACAGCACGGGGCGTGTGCTTACCGACAGAACATCCGGTGACTACTGGCGTGGCCGGTATGTCTGGGATGATGAGACCCTCACCGGTCATTATCATAATGGCTTTGGTGGGGTCGTGAGCTATACACGGGACCACAGAAATTACATCCTCTGTCGTCGTCAGGCTGATGGCGGGGAAACCCGTTTCGAATGGCTGGACGGCGAGCTTGCGGCACAAACTGACCCGCTGGGCAACCGCACAGAATACCTGCGAAATTCGTGGGGACAGGTTGTCGCCGTTATCCGGCCAGACGAAACCAGCCAGCGCTATGATTACGACGACGAAGGCGTATTGCAGACGTATACCGATCCCTGTGGTGCGGTATGGCAGTATGAGCATGACCCGCAGGGGCTGCTGTTGGCTGTCCAGGATCCGGAGAACCGGCGCTGGGAACAACGCTGGACAGAACGGGGGCAACTGGCCTCCCTGCATTCGCCGGATGGTTGTGAGCAGCACTGGTATTATAACGCCTGCGGGCTGACAGAACGTGTTGAATCAACGGGTATCCCCACAGAGCAGTTCCTCTACGATAAACAGTATCGTCTTATCGAACGCCGTATCGTTCCGGAAATCGGGAAAATGCTGTATCGCCGCTGGGAATATAAAGGGAGCAGTGAAGCCCCCTGTCTGATGCGTGATGAAAAGGGTACTGAACATCACCTCTCCCGGGATGCAGAAGGAAATCTGACCGCTGTCCGTGACTCAACGGGGCGGCTTCAGCGCTTTGTGTATGGCGCATTTGACAACCTGCGGGAGGTCACGGATCCAGAAGGGGCGACGGTACGACTGCATTACAACGCGGAGTCGGCGTTTGCCGGCGTGACGAACAGCCTGGGGAAAAAATGGTTTTACCGTTTCGATTCCTGCGGTCGGTTGAGTGAAGAGCAGCACTATGACCGCCGGGTATACCGGTACGAGCACGACCTTTGCGGGCAGGTTGCCGCCCGCCAGGCTCCGGATGGCAGTGCGCTTCGTTATCGGTACGATGATAATCAGCGCCTTGTTGAAACCATCGCTTGTCGCCCTGACGGTGAAACAGAGGGGATCACGCGTTTCAGTTACGATGCGGCAGGACGGCTGTTGAAAGCTGCCGGACCGGATGCGGTAGTGGAATATGAATGGAGTCCGTCTGGTCGTGTAGTGTGCGAACGGGTTAACGGCCAGAGGGTGCGTTCTGTCTATGACGAGACAGGACAGCGTATTCGTGCGGAGGGAATGTTAAACCCGCTGGAGATGGGCTGGCATCAGGGCCGTCTGGCGTCATTGTCTGTAGGTGAACACCAGCCACTGAAGTTCAGCCACAATGCTTTCGGGCTTGAACAACGACGCAGCAACAACAAGGGATTTGCGCTCAACCACGAGTGGAGTGAAACCGGACAGCTGTTACGGCAAACATTGACGCCAGACAGTGGGAGAGTGAATGACCTGCTGGAACGTCGCTATCAGTACGATGCATTGTCGCGTCTGACAGAAATCCGGGATAGTCACTGGGGCTACCAGGAGTTCCGGTTGAATGGCAACGGGCAGGTCAGCGGAGAAAAACGTGTCCGGGGTGAGCGACGCCAGGTCAGGATGTTTGGCTATGACAGTGAACTTAACCTCGCTGAAATACAGTCTAAGGTGGCTGATAAGGAATCGCTGACCACCCCCCCACTGCATAAAGAGCATACTCAGTATGATGTTGCAGGGCGCGTAATACGTCGTGGAGACACGCTTTGTCGTTATGATGAATGTGGCAGGCTGATTGTCAAACGACGCGAACGCGATGGCTTCAGGCCGGAGGAAACACATTATTCATGGGATGCTCACGATCGCCTGATTCGAATACAGCGTCCTGATGGTGCAAGGTGGCGCTATCGCTACGACGCGTTTGGTCGGCGGGTGAGCAAAACCCGTGAAGGGAATGTGGACTCAGCGCGCAGCCTGTTGCAGGTGGACTACTGCTGGGATGGTGATCAACTGGTGGGGGCTCAGCAATGGCTGGCTGATGGTAGTGCAGCCCGTGCGGTGCAGTGGGTGTATGAGCCGGGGAGTTTTCGGGCACTGGCACAAGTGGAAAAACAGGGAGAGACGACCCGCCTGTATTACATCGTGTCGGATTTGACCGGCACTGCCAGAGAGTTGTGCAGTGAGGAGGGTGAGGTTTACTGGCGAGGTGAGCAGGGGCTGTGGGATGGGTACCTGGAGAGCAAACGGCCTGTTCCAAAAGATCTCTACCCGGGTGATGCTGCCAGTGAAGAAATCAGCTGCGATCTGCGTTATCCCGGCCAGCTGTATGACACCGAAAGCGGGTTATACTACAATCGGTACCGCTATTATGATCCTGAGCTTGGGCAATACCTGTCGCCTGATCCGATAGGACTGGCTGGTGGTATCAGGCCACAGGGGTATGTACATAACCCGCTGGAGTGGATTGATCCGCTTGGTTTAGCTGGCTGCCCTTCGAAACCTTCATCACCAGGTGCAATGCAAAAAGAAGTTGAACGAGGTCAAGCACCAAGGGATGTCAACAGGGTTGATAGAGGACATATCCCAGGACAAGAGGCTCATATCCATTACACCGATGGTACGTCTTCTAATATGAGTGGTGGAATTCATGATGCCCATCGTGGTATACCAAACCCTACAAATAAAACTCGTAAATGGCTAAGAAGTCATGGATGGACTCCACCAGATTAATTGAGGTTGTATGAAAATTTACGGATATAAAGATGAAAATAGTGAGTTAATTAGCATTCAGGAAATAACATTGCAGGTTGATATTAGCGAGTTAAAGGAGTTTTCATCGTTTGTTATACATGTAATTGGTTTAATGGAAAAACATGGAGATGATTTTGGGCATGAACATCTTTCAGATTTCATTGCTTCTGGTATAGGGGCTGAAATAATTATTAGTAGGTGACTATGCACGGAAAGATCACGAAAGGAAGTGCTTCGCGTCAGTCTTTGCGGACTGCGGGGTTTCGTAATATTTCCCTGACACTATGTTGACGGGCTCGACCTTTCAATGTGTTTTAAGGCACTCACGCATTAATTGAACTCACCAGTTATTGTTTTCCGCCCCGCTCAGGGACGCTCTTTTTTCAGGATAATTCCATGGATGAAAATACACCATTCAGAAACGGTCGGAGCCTGTGGACAATTACAGACCTTACTTATCTGGAGGAGCACTATAAAACTATGTCACTCTCTGAGCTCGTGCAGGTGCTGGGGCGAACACAGGTGGCGATCCGTCTTATGGCTAGTAAGCTTGCGTGTCAGAGAAACGTTCCGCGCTGGACTGATGAAGAAGAAGACATTCTCCGTAAATATTACGTTGACGGTGCAGGGGTTGCTCATATCAGGATGCTTCTGAAAGGTAAAACTAGAGCGTCAATTTTTACCCGAGCCGCTATTCTGGGGCTGACAAGCGGTAGATACTGGCGGGAGGAGGAGCTACGCGTTTTGAGAAAGCATTATCCTGACATGGGTAATAGCGTGGCGGAGTTGTTGCCTGGCAGATCACGTAATTCAGTCAGGGTTACTGCTAGGCGGTTGGGGCTTCGAAAAAGTCTGGACTGTGCTAAAGGTTGTCCCTGGAGCGATGACGAATGGGCATTGCTTGAAAAAAATATGCATCTGAGAGCGGCTGAACAGCGGGAGATGCTCTTTCCGCACAGAACAAAAAGAGCGGTGGAAAAAGCACGCTGGACTTTACGCCAAAAGCTGCGGGGTAACAGAAAATAATTCAGCACTTGTATCGTCCCGGCTACAGCAGTGATTTGGCTTATGTTCCGTCTCAGTTACCGGACAGAACCCGGGATGCCATTCTGGTGCAGGCATTAAAAATGAATCTTCGATTACAGCTGCCCATTACTTGACATACGATCCACACGCTGTTTTACATCATGACGTATCTGGCTGATACTGTAATAGATCTGTGTGGTGAATAAAGTGAGGTCCCAGGGTTTGGTTACGACATTTAAAGTCATCTGACATCGGTTATCGATGTGCTACGGGTCTGAGGGAGACAAGGTTCCGGAAAGGCTCTCTCAAAAGTGATCTATTATTTCTGGTAGTTATGACGTTGAATTATTAATCTTTAATTAGTAAGGGTTGAATTAGGTATTGAAATATGCAAGATGGAAAGTCAAAGAGCCGCAACCACCGTGTGCGATGGACAATTTCTGAATTGAAATTTCTTGAGGAACATTACGGTAAAATTCCAAGAGCGGATATTGGGAAACACCTTGGTCGTTCAGCATCAGCTATTCAGGGGATGGCCAATAAAATAGGCTGTTGTACTCGACGGGCTGCTGCATGGACGGAAACTGAAAAAAATATCCTGCGTGCAACCTATGAAACGGATATGGATTCTAAGCTCATCTGTGCCATGTTACCTGGTCGGGCATTACAGTCGATCACTGTTATGGCTAGAAATATGGGACTCTCCCGTCCAGAATCTCTTTGGCGCCAGGATGAAATTGACGTACTGAGGACGTATTATCCGGTGGAAGGTAAGAAAATCGCTGCACGCTTACCGGACCGGGGGCCTGAGGCGGTGAAACTTAAGGCTAATGAACTGAGTATTAAATTTCAGGGAGATGACCTTTATCGCATCTGGAGTGAAGAGGAATGGGCCCTGCTTACACAAAATGACTTTCTCCCTATTGCCCGTTTGCGTGAGTTATTCCCTCAAAGGAGCAGGGCTTCAGTTTCAATGGCAAGAAGAAGATTCAGACGAAATGTTAAAACCTCACACAGGAAATAGACTTCCCAAGGACATAATTGATGTAATTCTGGCCCCTAGCATAGTAATCTAAATTTAAATAAAATTCAATTTTGGAAAAAATAAAGCATTAAGAGGTTTTTTTGTTTCTTATTTTTGCAATAGATAAAGATTTATTCATTGTTTTAGAATGTTGATTAATGTAATAGCGCTGAGAACAGTTAAAATCTCACATGGGGACTGTGAGTCGTTATTTAATTGGTTGTTTGACTGATTTGTGGGATTACTTGTCAAGCCGAGATGGAAATATGCTTTCTTATTATTTCATGCTACCGGCAGCAGAGCACGCTGTTTCGCTTTACGTACATGATCGACACGCTTCGGACAATGGGCTGGAAAGATATGCTGTTGTCAGCAAAAGAATGGGCCGCTGGTGGAACCCCGGCAGGTAATGTCTGTGCGATCTACACCCCGAAAGACGAGCTGCATCAGGTGTTCACCGACAAGGGCGAACTCATCAAACCGATGGACCTGCGGCTTACTGGCGATACCAGCGGCATTCCTGCGCTTCTGGCGCAGTGTAGTCTGTCGGCTGAACGGTTGCCTGATAATGATGGGTTTGCTGTGATACGTTTGATCCCCGAGACCAGTGCTTAGATTGATTCAGTTTCCATTTAACATTTTCGACGGACTGCTTTGCGCAACCAGATGCAGGGCACTTGGTAATGCCCGCAATATGGGTAGAAAACTATATATACAGACAAAGGATTATTGTGACATTAACTCGGTAACAGTAAAGTCAGAATTTTCTTCAAAATCTTCCTTGTTAAGACTGTTTCCATCGATAGCATAGGTATTTCCATCTATCTCAATATACAGTGCTTGGAAGGTATTTACATCACCAATGGGGCGTCCTTTTTCATCCAACTTGATTTGTAATGGTGGTTTGTTCATGGGGTTATATTCATATACAACAGCAGACAGGTCATATATTTTTTCGGCATCTAATGGTAGATTTCCAAGATGATTTATGAAGTGTTGTTTTTGTGAAACCATCTTTGATTTCATAATGATTTTATTAATGGCTGAAAGAGTGAGTTGTTTAACTGAACCTTCTTTTTCACCATCAAATTTAACAACTAATCTATCATGCTTCCTTACCTTGTGAATCCCTATTCTAGAGGGCATATCAAAGTATGAATGGAGATTAAGTTCAGGCTGTGTTATTGAATTTAACTCATCAAGTAGTTGTATATAAAATCGTAGGAGTGTATGTTTGCCTGTAGCTCTTAATAATGAGAGTTTGCTATAATCCTGAGGCAGATTACACATGTTAAAATTATTTCTTATCCTACCAGTTGGGCCGACAATACCCAGCCCTAGAATTACAACAAAATCTGGTCTTAGGTTAATATCATTCAATCCTTTATCTAGCGCGTTAACTTGTTTTGCAATAGCCTCGAGACTTCTATTCGCCGCATAAGCAAATATCGCTGTAACAGGAACTACAGGGCTAAAGCCTGTAGCCATACCACCCCCAGTTGATTTAGTAAAACTCTGTGTGGAGATTATTTTTTTTAAACTGGAAATGTTTTTATATGCGTCTTTTAACTCATCGCTATCAAGATGGGACTTCATGCTAATAGCCCCAAACACACTTTCCCTTGGGTATATTGAGTGAGAGTCGGATTTTAAAAGAAGTGGACAATGATCTTTATCGAAGATAACAATATCCAGTTCACCGCTAATTTCATTTTCAGGTGAAATAACTTCACCTCTACCTATTCCATACTTATTTGGTAGGTGCTCTTTGAGAAAGTCTGCAAAAGCATCTTCTCTATTATTTCCTTTTCCACCATTATGTTTTATCTGCATGGTTTTTTGGAATTTTGCCGACAGTTCCAAACTTATTGCTTCAAATATTTTTCGTATATCCATACCTACCTCAAATAATTAAAATTTAAGCATGCCGTTATTGGGGGTGTTGATACACATTAGCAGAATCATGTACTTCATCGTTCGTAAAATCTGGGGTTAAAAAAACGAACGTAAACATAATTGTGCCCTGTTCAGTCAATTTCATCTCCTCGTTCTTAGCTAACATTCGATAGTCGATTTTAACATCTTCGCTCTCATCTGTAGACCCCGATACACTAAAAGAAAAAAGAACGGAAAAAGGACGCCAGGCCACGAAGGCCCGGTGTTCTGTTTTATGACGCCGCTTTCATTGTGTAATGATATAACATCAGCCTTGCGGCTTATTCTGGCAGAGCACCCGCCAGATTCTTAGCAGAAATACTGCTGGTGGGCTGCTCCCTTACTGCTTGTGTTGGCTCCGTAGTCGTCAGCACGACAGGTGAAGCAGAACCCGGCTGAATGTTCAGAAACGACGACAGCATGGTTCGCAATGTTTCCGGGCTGGTGTTGTCAGTCAGCAGTGCCGCCAGGACCGACGGTAACCGGCGGTCAATTTCTCCCGGTGCTATACCGGCCAGTAACGCCGTTCGTGATAATTCACCACGATCGCCCCGGTGATGCGCCTCTATTCTCGCATCCGCGAAGCGCTCGCTGGCATGTGTGGCAGGGCGAAGGTAAATCAATACTTTTCTTCGGTTCATTGTAACCTCCATCAGCCAATGGCTTTCAGACCACGGACCAGCGCAAACTGCGGATCTTGCGCCACAAATAAACGATCTTCACGCAGATTGACATGGGTACGAATGTCATCAGCCAGCAGGCAGGCTACACCATTTACGATTTGAGCGGCCCCGATAAACACCCGACAGTAAAATAAGAGATAGGTTTAAACATATGTCTAATACTGGCTCTAATTTTGAGATGACAGGAATACTGCTGGGCAGGAGCTCCGTAAGCGTAAGAGTCCGCAGGAAAAGATTGCTATTATTTAGCAGACCATGGAGCTGGGGATGACCGTCTACCATGTTGCTCGTCTGCATGGCATTCAACCCAGCCAGCTATTTAAGTGCGAATTCTGCTCCGATCGAACCTCTTTTCTCGTGGAATGTCGATCAGCGATTCGTTTAGGACGATAAGTTGCTTTTTTCTTGGCTTTTAATCTTTTCCCAACGAGCTAAATCCATATCCCAAATTGATAAGTAATCATCAATATAAAGATTAATAGCGTTTTCGGTTAAATTTTTATCTCTCCCCATTAGGCGCAATTTATTTTGTATTTGATATAGCTTTAGCAAAGTCCATTTTTGTCGTTCCCATTGTTCTTGATAGGAAAAATGTGATTCAAGACCAACAGTTAAAGTTAAAAGTGCGCTTGTTATTAATGAAGGTGTAGAAAGATTAATATGACCATTGCTTATACCAACTAAGATAGTTGTAAGAGCAGCGAAAGATAGGCTCAATAGTTTAAGAACATTCGCTTTTCTTTTGGTAGTTTTGACTTTTGCTTTCATTTTTAATATTTTTTCATCAACTTCATTCAATAAAACAGTTAAGTTTTGATTCATTATTTACCCATAATTAACATGATTTCATTCAAATCATTTTCTGAAAATGGCCATTTATTTCTAAATATCTGTGGTTTTTTATCAACCATAAATAAGCAAAAAATAATAGCGGCACTTTGTTTTATATAACTTCCGGTTATACAGTCAGAGTTGATTTTTTCAGAAAAATATTCCTTATAACCTTGGTTAATATCAAAATATGTCTGGTATGTTTTGAATAGTGGTTCATTTAACGTATCGAAGTAAATATTTAAAATATGATATAGGATTTTGTCTTTTACCTTTTTATTATAATTTAGATTGATATGGCAACTCATGGATATGGAATGGTTGGCCCACTTTTCTATTTTTAAATTGCTTTTTTTGAGTTCATTTTTTGCTAACAGAAATAGCTCATCAGTGGACTCCATTAATGCTATGGTTCTTGCCATCCTCCGTTTAATATCAGAAGATGGTTTGGCTTTACATTTATATACCGAATCATGTGATACTTCTGCATATGCATGTTGAAGAAGCGTTCTCACTTGGATTTCACATGGAGTACCTATTGGTATTACTGTGTTTTCATGTATTGATATAGGCTCTAAGTTTTTAACCACATAATGAACGGATTGATAATCAAATAAATATGGTTTTTCTTCTTTTTCTTTTAAAAAATCTCGGTCATCAGAGTATTCCCATATTGGGCAGCCTTCGATTATATCTTTTATTATTGGGATGTCATCTGTCAAAAGAACAACAAATCTTACGCCAACTTTATCTGTTATATCTTTGTAGGGGTTATTATAATTTTTAGATCTGTAAAATGCCTTTTCAATAAGTGATGAAATATCTTTTAATCTGTATGATGGGGTGATTTTTAAAATAGATTCAATATCTTTTTGTGCTAAACAATCGTTGATTTGCTGAAGGACGAGTTCACCCCAAGAGGAATAAATGATCTTCTCTCGTTCAAAAGTTTCGATAAACTCGTCTACCTCATTCATACCTTAACTCCCTATTAAATAACCATTTATTTTTACTATGGTGAATGCATCATTACGCTCAATTATTTTACAGGGGCTATCACCATTTATCGAAGGGTAAATTATTTTGACTTCATTGCTAAATTTAAATGTTGAATTTTTTATTTTATTTTTAATCAAAGAGTCATCTTTTTTGAATGATGATATTACTGAATCTTTTTCTTCACAATAAGAAATGTAATCATCACGTTTATCAACAGCCATGTATTTCTCTGAAAAATCATTTGTTCCAATAATCTCTGATTGCTCTGTCTTAAGGTATATCCTTAGTGCGCTTGAAAGGTCTATTCTCTCTTCAATTGATTCGCAATTTTCATTAATATAACTCTCTGTAATTTCATAAAAACTTCTTGTTAATCGGCTAGAGTCGGCTGAAATAGAAAGGCCTAAAAAACCTTTATAAAAATAAGCCGCTGCACCTGAATCATCTTTGGATGTCAGATTATTATCAAATAAATAAACCTCATGAAATTTTTTATTTGCAGTAGGCGAGCGTGTTATTTCAGAAAAGAAAGCAACTTTATAAAGTTTTTGTTCGGGTGTTAATATTAAGTTATTTAAATAATCGATTGTGGCAACATTATCTTTTAACGTGGAAGTGAACCCTTCATGTAGTTCAGCTTTGATTATTGCGACAGCCCTTGATTTTTTGGTAATACCATATGAACACCTGACTACGACGAGAACACCTTCAGGATGCTTTTTGCTGGTTTGTGCCTTACCTAACTTGTCGGCTATATCTTTGCTTTTCGATACAAAAACGTCTTCGCCAGCATTATGCAAGGCATGAATTTTATCAAGTGGATTATCTTCAACTATGTCCATCTCAATACATTTTGAGCCCCTAGACAAAACTTTGGTCAGTCTTTGCTCAAGAGTCAGTTTTGCCTTCCCTGACAAGGGGATAATGTTATTTGAATGTTCAACAGCAAAATGGGACTGCTGACCAGGTAGGTAGATCCTATGGATGATCAAATCGGTTATGTTTAGGTTTATTAAATTCAGTGGGCTTTTTATCACTATTTTATCCTTGTCAATCAATTGGTTAGTTTTCGAGGGAAACTTCCTCGTCTACATAATACCATATTCAATCAATAACATAGGAGTACTCCCAAAATCATAACCGTTTTCCGAAAGGTGCAGGTCCATAGAACAGAGCAGTGTGTCATAGCATAAAGAAACTGTTTATTTATACAGTTAAATGTATGAGGAGGCAATAACAACCTAGTTTCTTAGATTTTTTCGGTTATTCTGCTCAATCCGATAGATCTGTTTTGAACTGCTAGAAGATGTAGCCTTTTCACACATCAATGGCCTTATATCTCTGTACTTGAATATAATCTCCCCCTACTGCATCCGATTTGCTCTTTTAGCAAGATACCTGGCACGAATGTAAGCGGCTATAATCTCATCTTTCTTCGAGTGATCAAGTACCCCCTCAAGATCTTTCGTTCTGAACTTACCTGATTCTTATGCTGCTGTCAGAATCGCTGATCGACGTTCCTCGCGAAAATGTGATTGACCAGAGCTGAATACGCAAAGGAGACAGACTTAAAGGATTTACTGCAGGGTTTGATACTGATATCTGCTCACCTCAGATTAAATAATATAATAGTTTATTTAAAATAAAATCATGGATTGGGTTTGGGTGGGGGGCTGAAGGAAATGCTTATGAAAGAGAAGACGCCCAACCATGAAGGTTGAGCGTCCAGAGGGCACTACATCACTCTTTATTTTCCGTCCCGTTTATCAGACCGTCGATGTGGTCAGCGTACCACTGCATCATCTCACGTCGATTATCAAGGTATTGGGCATGATTGTAGGTTCCACGAATACTGTTCTTATCCACGTGGGCAAGCTGCATTTCGATCCATGCAGTGTTGAACCCATGCTCATGCAGGATGGTACTCATTGTGTGGCGAAAACCATGACCGGTTGCTCTCCCGTCGTAGCCGATGCGTTTGAGGACCATGTTGATACTGGCTTCACTCATTGGTTTATTGATATCGCATCGTCCGGGAAATAGCAGTCGATACTGTCCGGTATACACCTGTAATTCGCGCAGGATTGCCATCACCTGTTTTGACAATGGTACCAGATGAATACGCCTTCCTTTCATGCGTTCTTCCGGTACAACCCACTGAGCATTGTCGAAATCGAATTCAGACCATTCAGCCGCACGTAACTCTATCGTCCTGACGCCGGTTAACATCAACAGCCTGGTTGCCATACGGACAACAGGGCTGCCATGATACTCAGCCAGCTTTGCAAGAAGAGCAGGGAGTTCATTTTCTTGCAAGTGAGGAAAATGTTTTGTTTTCGGCGCTGTCAGTGTACTGGTCAGCTCTGAGGCAGGGTTAATCGTGGCACGTCCGGTTGCAATGGCGTAGCGGAAAATTTGATTGCAGTATTGTCTGACTTTACGCAGTTTTTCCAGTGAGCCACGCTTCTCAATCAGCCGTAGCGCCTCCAGCATTTCCAGCGGCAGGATCTCTGCAACAGGACGTTTGCCCACATGAGGGAAGATATCCTTCTCCAGAGCTTCCTGAACGCTCTCAGCGTAGCTTTCTGACCATGAGGCTTGCTTGTGTGTGTGCCATTCCATTGCAAGCGCCCTGAACGTGTTCACGACGGAAATTTTACGGGCGAGTTTTTCCAGTTGCTTTTTCTCGCTGGGATCTCCGCCTTCAGCAATAACTTTGCGGGCTTCATCTCGCTTAGTCCTGGCTTCGGCAAGAGTGATTTCGGGATACACGCCAATCGACAGCTTTTTCTCTTTACCTGCGATGCGGTATTTCATACGCCAGTAACGTGCACCGCTGGTTTTGACCAGCAGGAATAAACCGCGCTCATCAGTGAGTTTATAGTCTTTCTCTTTCGGCTTGGCAGTCTCTACCTGCCTGGCTGTGAGTGCCATATGGGGGCCTCTAAAATCGATTGAACACGATGAGCCCCCATGTGAGCCCCCAACGGATACTTGATTGAGAAAGAACCCGGTTGAGTCCAGTGGAGTTCAAAGTGTTAGTAATGGTTGTATGAGTATGATTATACTTGAGTTTCGTGGAGTTTGGGAGACAACCATAGAAGTGAAAGTGGTGCCCGGACTCGGAATCGAACCAAGGACACGGGGATTTT
>RCUM01000074.1_pt1 | contig 95276 bp, 76 predicted proteins | sample 2166141 | NCBI WGS metagenome assembly RCUM01 (sample SAMN09932756, study PRJNA488358) | compost metagenome | isolation source: compost soil in crotonic acid-enriched | place: Germany: Experimental Botanical Garden | reverse complement strand
CAACCTGTTTGACTGCTTCAATTTTAAACTCTTCGGGATAACGCTTACCGCTCATGGGCACCTCTCTTTAAGCCATCTTAAATGACTCTGAGGTGTCTGTTAAACCCGTGGCGATTCAGACTTTCTTTTCTCCCTCTCCCTTTGGGAGAGGGCCGGGGTGAGGGGCCCAGACCGCACCGCACTTAAACCCGAAACCCTTTTTCATTTCATTCAAACACCCATCCCGATCAACTTCACACTTCCCCTGTCTTTTGTGAAAAGTGTCACTCCTCCCCGTGCATATGCCCAATAAATGACCGATGCTTAGCGGAATTTGTCTAAGGCAGCGGATGAATTTTGCGCTTAAAGTTACTTTCGAAACGGCTTTTCAAATTACGACGTCGCTCTGAACCTCTGTAGTTTTAAGGACTGATAATGAAAATAGAATCTGTAAACGTCACCGTCTTCCAGTATCCGACGCGACGGATCTCCGACAGCGCCGGGCATTCGCACCCAGGCCCGGAAAGCATGGCCAAAATGGCAATGCTGAGTATTACGGCGGACGATGGCACTAAAGGGTATGCTTTTGCGCCGCCGGAAGTGGTGCGCCCTTTTGTAGTCAATACCTTCTTTCGCAAAGTGCTGGTCGGCCAGGATGCGTTCAACCGCGAAAAAATCTGGCAGGAACTGGCGCACTGGCAGCGCGGGAGCGCACATCAGCTCACCGAGCGAGCCCTCGGGTTCATTGAGCAGGCATTGTGGGATCTGATTGGTCGCAAACTGAATATGCCGGTGTGGAAACTGCTCGGCGGTTACCGCGATAAAGTTCCGGCTTACGGCAGCACCATGTGCGGGGACGATCTGCCGGGCGGTCTGTCGACGCCGGACGAGTACGCGAGCTTTGCCGAAACCCTGGTGGCGCGCGGATACAAAGCCATCAAACTGCACACCTGGATGCCGCCCGTCTCGTTTGCGCCAAACCCGAAAATGGACGTCAAGGCCTGCGCCGCCGTGCGTGAAGCGGTCGGACCGGATATCGATCTGATGATTGACGGATACCACTGGTACAGCCGCACCGAAGCGCTGTACATCGGCAAAGAGCTGGAAAAACTCAACTTCGCGTGGTTCGAAGAGCCGATGGAAGAGGAGAGTATGGCCTCCTACACATGGCTGGCGGAAAACCTGTCGATTCCAATTATTGGCCCGGAAAGCCTGGGCGGAAAACACCACAGTCGCGCCGACTGGGTAAAAGCCGGGGCGTGCGACATTCTGCGCGCAGGAGCCAACGGCGTAGGCGGGATTTCGCCGACGCTGAAAGTGGCGAACCTCGCGGAATCCTTCGGCATGGACTGCGAAGTTCACGGCAACGGCGCGGCCAGCCTGGCGGTGATCGGCGCTATCAAAAACTGCCGCTGGTATGAGCGCGGCCTGCTGCATCCGTTCCTGGATTACGACCAACCGGCTGCCTATCTCCACAGCCTCGTTGACCCGATGGATGAACACGGCATGGTCAGCCTGCCGGACCGACCGGGTCTCGGCGAAGACATCAATTTTGCGTATATCGAAGCCAATACAGTCAGCCACGACTGAACAATAAAAATGCCCGATGGCGCTGCGCTAATCGGGCCTACGTGGCCCCGTAGGCCGGATAAGGCGTGAGCCGCCATCCGGCAAAACGTACCCTACAGGCGATATATACATGAAACAAACTCCTCTGTTGAGGGCGTGCTTACTCGCGCTCTCGCTGATGATGGGGAGCGGGGCGGCATACGCGAAAACGCCGCCCGACCAGCTCATCATCGGCATGAACATGAACAACCTGCTGACGCTTGATCCGGCCGCAATGACCGGCAACGAAGTGGTCGGTATCGTGGTGAATCTCTACGATTCGCTGGTGGAACTCGATCCGAATGAACTGACCAACGTCAGGCCCGCGCTGGCGAAATCCTGGGATATTGCGCCGGACGGCAAAACCCTGACCTTCCATTTGCGCGATAACGTCAAATTCCACTCCGGGAATCCGCTCACCGCGCAGGATGTGGTTTGGTCAATGCGCCGCCTGCTGCACCTGAATCTGGCGCAAGCGTCGGTGTGGAAATCTTACGGTTTCAGCAAGAAAAATATCGATAACCAAATCAGCGCGCCCGACGACGACACCGTGCAAATTGTGCTGCCCAAGCCGAACGATCCGCAGCTGGTGATTTACTCTCTTGGGGCGCTCGGCAATCTCGGCGTGCTCGACAGTAAAACGGTGCAATCTCACGAAGTGAACAACGACTGGGGGAATCGCTGGCTGACCACCAACGAGGCCGGTTCTGGCCCGTTTATGCTCGATACCTGGCAGGCGAAGGATGTTCTGCGCATGCAGCGCAACCCGCACTACTGGCGCGAAGAGCCGAAAATGAACCGCATCGTGTTGCGCCATTTTCAGGAGTCGCAAACCCTGCGGCTGATGATTGAGAAAGGCGATCTGGATATTGCCAGTAACATGGCGGTGTCCGATATCAACGCCCTGCGCAAAGACCCTCAGCTGACGGTTGAAGCCGTGCAGAAAGGGACCGTTTATTACGTGGCGATGAGCATGAAAGAGGCGCACTTCGCCAACCCGAAAGTGCGCGAAGCGGTGCGCTATCTGATTGATTATCAGGGTATCAATAAAGCGCTGATGCCGGGCTACGGCGTACTGCATCAGCGCCCGATCAAAGCCGGAATGCCGTCGACGCTGCCGGACCCTGGCTATCGGCTGGATATTCCACGCGCCAAAAAGCTGCTGGCCGAAGCGGGCTATCCGCAAGGTTTCGACACCACCCTGCGCGTGCTGGCGGATCAGCCGTTCCTCAATATCGCCATTGCCGTGCAGTCCACGCTGATGCAGGCGGGGATCAACGCCAAAATCATTACCGGCACCGGGAACCAGATCTACGGTGCGATGCGCGAGCGTAAGTTCGACATGCTGGTTGGGCGCGGCGGAAGTGGGGTCGAGCCGCATCCGCACTCCAGCCTGCGTGCGCTGGTTTATAACCCTGACAACAGCGACGAAGCGCGGCTCACCAACTTCCAGGGCTGGCGCACCAGTTTCTACGACAAACCACTGAACGAGATGATCGACAACGCGCTGCTGGAGCGCGATCCGCAAAAACAAATCGCCGATTATCAGCAGATCCAGGTGCGTTACGACGAACTGATTCCGGCGATGGTCCCTCTGTCGCAGATGGTGGATTCGGTCGTGGTGCGCAATGAAGTCAAAAACTTCCAGTCGCACCCGTCGGCCACCACGTTCCTGCGTGAAGCCTACAAAACCGGAGGTGAACAATGAGCGTAGCGATCCTTTCACTTGGCTCCCGTACCCGCCGTTTCTCGAAGCGGCTGACGCAGGTGCTGGTGACGCTGTTTGGCCTGCTGCTGCTGACCTTTTTTATCGGTCGCGTGATGCCGGTTGATCCGGTGCTGGCGATTGTCGGGCCGGACGCCGACCACAGCACCTATCAGCAGGTTTATCACCAGCTGGGTTTCGATCAATCCTTGCTGACGCAATTCGGCATTTACCTGAACAATCTCCTGCATGGTGATTTGGGGAATGCGCTGCTGACGGGCAAACCGGTGACGGACGATATCCTGCGCGTCTTCCCGGCGACGCTGGAGCTGGCAACGATGGCGATCGTCGTTGGCGCGGGTTTAGGCATTCCGATGGGCGTGCTGGCGGCGGCGCGGCGCAATAGCCTGTCTGATTATGTGGTGCGCATTATTAGCCTCGCGGGTTATTCCACGCCGATTTTCTGGGTCGGGATGATGGGGCTGCTGCTGTTCTACGCCTGGCTCGGCTGGGTGGGTGGTGCCGGAAGGCTGGATTTGGGGCTGGACGGTATCGTGCCGCGCCGGACCGGGCTGATGACCGTCGATGCACTCCTGACGGGCAACAGCGCCGTGTTCTGGAACGCGATCAATCATCTGGTGCTGCCCGCGTCATTGCTCGGCTTCCACTCGCTGGCCTACATCAGCCGTATGACCCGCAGCTTTATGCTGGCGCAGCTCTCGCAGGAGTTCATCATCACTGCGCGGGTGAAAGGCTTAACCGAGCGGCAGGTTATCTGGAATCACGCGTTTCGCAATATCCTGGTGCAGCTGTTAACGGTAGTTGCGCTGGCCTACGGCTCGCTGCTCGAAGGCGCGGTGCTGATTGAAACCGTCTTCTCGTGGCCCGGTTTTGGTTCTTATCTCACCGGCAGCCTGCTACTCGGTGACATGAATGCGGTAATGGGCTGCGTGCTGCTGGTGGGCGTCATCTTTGTGATGCTCAACCTGCTCTCCGACATGCTGTATCAACTCTTTGACCCGAGGACGAAATCATGACCGTTTCTCTGGATACGCCGCTGGGAGCCGCTAACCGTGAAAGCCGCCAGCGTATCAAACGCAGCCTGAACCGTGGGGCCGGTTTTGTCGGCAAAATGGCGCGCAACCCGCTGACGGCAATCGGTGGCGGGATTGTTCTGCTGCTGCTGATCGTCGCCGCCTTTGCCCCGCTGATTGCACCGTACAACCCGCTGGTGCAAGACCTCAACAATGCGCTGGTCGCGCCGAATGCCCGGCACTGGTTTGGCACCGATGAGTTCGGCCGCGATATTTTCAGCCGCCTGGTGTACGGCTCGCGCATCACGCTGTATATCGTGCTGCTGGTGTCAGTCACCGTCGGGCCTTTAGGGTTGCTGCTGGGCGTCACCGCCGGATATTTCGGCGGCAAAGTCGATGCGGTGCTGATGCGCGTGACGGATATCTTTATCTCGTTCCCAAGCCTGGTGCTGGCGCTGGCGTTTGTCGCCGCACTCGGTCCGGGGCTGGAGCACGTGGTGATTGCCATTACGATTACCGCCTGGCCGCCGATTGCCCGTCTGGCGCGGGCGGAAACGCTCTCGCTGCGCCAGGCCGATTTTATCTCGGCGGTGCGTTTACAGGGTGCGTCCCCGGTGCGTGTGCTGTGGCGACATATTGTTCCCCTGTGCCTGCCGTCGGTGATTATTCGTATCACCATGAATATGGCCGGGATCATTCTGACCGCCGCCGGTCTGGGCTTTCTCGGCCTCGGCGCGCAGCCGCCGGAGCCGGAGTGGGGCGCGATGATCTCCAGCGGGCGCACCTACATGATGGAGTGCTGGTGGGTAGTGACTATTCCGGGGCTGGCGATTTTGATCAACAGCCTGGCGTTCAACTTCTTAGGAGATGGCCTACGTGACATCCTCGATCCTCGCAGCGAATAACGCTCCACTGCTCGATGTGCGCGATCTGCACGTCGATTTTATCAACGGCGGCGCGGTGACCAACGCCGTACGCGGCGTCTCCTTCCAGCTCGGGCGTGAGAAGCTGGCGATTGTCGGCGAGTCCGGCTCCGGGAAATCCACCGTCGGGCGCGCGCTGCTGCGTCTGCATCCGGCGAAGGCGCGGATCAGCGCCACAAAGATGCAGTTTGGCGATGTAGATCTGCGTGCGGTCAGCGAGGCGCAGATGCGCGGCATTCGCGGCAAGCGCATCTCGATGATCATGCAGGACCCGAAATATTCCCTCAATCCGGTGGTCTGCGTCGGCGATCAGATTGCCGAAGCCTGGCTGACGCACCATCCGGGGCGCAAAGCCGAGGCGAAAGCCAAAGTGCTGGAGATGCTCGACGTGGTGCGCATCCGCCAGCCGGAGCGGGTCTATCACCTGTATCCGCACGAAATTTCCGGCGGACAGGGGCAGCGCATCATGATCGCTATGATGCTCATAACCGATCCCGAGCTGGTGATCGCCGATGAACCGACCTCTGCGCTCGACGTTTCCGTGCGCTTGCAGGTGCTGGGATTGCTCGACGATCTGGTTAAATCGCGCGGTCTGGGGCTGATTTTTATTAGCCATGACATAAACCTGGTGCGCAGTTTTTGCGACCGGGTGCTGGTGATGTATGCCGGCCGGGTGGTGGAGTCCATCGCTGCCTGCGATCTGCACAACGCGCAGCATCCTTATACCCAGGGCCTAATCAGCGCATTGCCGGAACTTAACCATCGCCGTCCGGTGCTACCCGTATTGCAGCGCCAGGCCAGCTGGCTCACCGAGTAAGGAGCAGAGATGATCGAGATTAAAAACCTCAACCTGGCGTTTGGCGAGGGTGAAAAGCGCAATCAGGTGCTCGACGAGGTGAACATTAGCGTCGGGGAAGGGGAGATTTACGGGCTGGTGGGGGAATCGGGTTCCGGCAAAACCACGGTGCTGAAATGTCTGGCCGGGTTGTTTACCCGCTGGGACGGCGAACTGGCGATCGACGGTATTCCGCTGGGGCGAAAGATCAACGCCGAACGCTGCCGCCGGGTGCAAATGGTGTTTCAGGACCCGTATGGATCGCTGCATCCGCGTCATACTATTGGCGATATTCTGGAAGAGCCGCTGCAAATTCACGGCATTTCGGACCGCGATCGGCGCATTCATGGTTTACTCGACAAAGTAGGGCTGAACCGGGCGTTTCGCGATCGCTATCCGCATCAACTTTCCGGTGGTCAGCGTCAGCGCGTGGCTATCGCCAGGGCGCTGATTCTGGAGCCGCAGGTGCTGCTGCTGGATGAACCCACGTCGGCGCTGGACGTGTCAGTGCAGGCGGAGATTTTAAATCTGCTGGCAGAACTGCAGCGCGAATCGAATCTCACCTATCTGATGGTGACGCACGATCTCGGCGTGATTGCCCATCTGTGCCAGAAAGTGGCGGTGATGCAATACGGCAAGATTCTGGAAACGTTGACCGTGGATGAGCTGGTCGCCGGAAACGCGAAAACCGACTATACGCGAATGCTGGTGAACGCCAGCCAACAGTACACCCGCGAGATGGCGCGGCAGGTGGCGGCTTATTGAACTGTGTGTTTTGTTGCCGGGCGGCGGCTGCGCCTTACCCGGCCTACAAGGTCAATGCAAAACGGCAACATCGTTGCCGTTTTTTATGTTGTCACCCTCTCCCTGTGGGAGAGGCCCGGGGTGAGGGCACCAGACAGCACAACCCTGTAGACCCGTGCAAGCGTAGCGCCACCAGGCAAAGAAGTTAGCGCAACAGCACACAATCCGGCGGCAACCGGCACTCCAGCGCGCCGGAGAGCAGGGAAATGCGGAAATGCTCGCCGCTCAGCGGTTCGCCGTCGAGGTTAAAGGTCATTCCGTGTGGGGCGATAATCTCAAACCACGCCGACTGTCCATCGAGCACGTTCGGGCTTTCTTCCGGGCGGGTCAGGGTGGTGAACAGCGCGGGCAGCATTCCGTCGCTGGTGAAAATCCTCAGCTGTAAGAGACCATCGTTGATCAGCGCTTCCGGGCAAAGCTGTTGTCCGCCGCCCGCCTGACGTCCGTTACCAATCCCAATAACCAGCGCGTCGCCCTGCCAGTGGAAATTTTCACCGTTAATTTCGCAGCGGTCGGGTTTGAGCATATCCATGCGCATCAGCCCGTGAATCAGATACGACACCCCGCCAAGAGCAGCTTTGAGTTTCTCTGGCGTTTCGCTGGTAATACGCGTGCCAAATCCACCTGTCGCCATGTTGATGAAACAGGTTTTATCATTGACCTGGGCGATATCGACCGCGGTGGCTTTCCCGACGATCGCCAGCTGTAGGGCTTTATCCATGCTTTCTGGAATACCCGCGCTGGTGGCAAAATCATTGGCGGTACCGAGGGGTAAAATGCCCATCACCGGGCGCTGCGCGGCATTGCGTTCTATCAGTGCGCTGGCCACTTCATTAATCGTCCCATCGCCGCCACCGGCGATCACCGTTGTGACGCCCAGCCGACAGGCCTCGTCAATATAGCGAGCCGCGTCGCCTTTTTCCCAGGTCACACGGACGTGAATTTGTGCGCCACTTTCACGCAAATCAGCAATCGCTTGGCGCAGAAGGTCATTGCCCGCACTTTTGCCGTTGAGGATCAGTAAACTATCCGGATATGTCGACATCCAAGGTTGCTCCCTATTTAGCTCTATCAAGAGTGTATCTCAGGGAGGGAAAAAGCGCGTAAGAACAGGATGAAAGGCAAAAAATAAGCCTGCGTAAGGGAGATTACGCAGGCTAAGGAGGTGGTTCCTGGTACAGCTAGCATTTATGGGTTATGTTTTTCAGCGGAGGGGATAATACCCTTATTGAACGAAGCGGTATGTGATCCGTTTCTAAGAATTATCCCATGCTGAAAAAATACCCTAACTTAACTATTTGTTGTGCGGATTGCGGGTGCTTTCGCCATCAAAATTGCGCATCAACAGGGCGTATTCCAGCTCCACTTCTTCCGGCACTGGCAGCCATACGGTGTGCCCGTCGCCGGGCGCCACGGTGATGGCTTCGCCTTTACCGTTTTCCAGATGCTCCAGCGTGAAGTTGATATTACCTTGTGGGGTCATAAGCTCCAGGCTGTCGCCTTTGGTGAATTTGTTTTTCACCGCGACTGCCGCCAGCGGGCCTTTACGCGCGCCAGTGAAGTCGCCGACAAACTGCTGGCGCTCGGAAATCGAGTAGCCGTGTTCGTAGTTCTGGTAATCGTCATGGGTATGACGGCGCAGGAAGCCTTCGGTGTAGCCGCGATGCGCCAGACCTTCGAGGGTTTCCAGCAGGGTGGTATCGAACGGTTTACCCGCCGCCGCGTCGTCAATCGCTTTGCGATAGACCTGTGCGGTACGGGCGCAGTAGTAGTAAGACTTGGTGCGGCCTTCGATCTTCAGGGAGTGCACGCCCATCTGCGTCAGACGCTCGACGTGCGCAATCGCGCGCAGGTCTTTGGAGTTCATGATGTAGGTGCCGTGTTCGTCTTCGAAGGCGGTCATGTATTCGCCCGGACGTTTGGCTTCTTCAATCATAAACACGCTATCGGTTGGCGCGCCTACACCTAATGTGGGTTCCACGGTTTTCACCGGGATAGGCTCGTGTTTGTGCACGATATTGCCGACATCATCTTCTTTGCCTTCCTGGACGTTATATTCCCAGCGGCAGGCGTTAGTGCAGGTTCCCTGGTTCGGGTCGCGCTTGTTGATGTAGCCAGAGAGCAGGCAGCGGCCAGAGTAGGCCATGCACAGGGCGCCATGAACGAAGATTTCGAGTTCCATTTCCGGCACCTGGGTACGGATTTCTTCGATCTCTTCGAGCGACAGTTCGCGTGACAGGATCACGCGGGTCAGCCCCATCTGTTTCCAGAATTTAACTGTTGCCCAGTTGACGGCGTTCGCCTGCACGGAAAGGTGAATGTCCATTTCCGGGAAGTTCTCGCGCACCAGCATGATTAAACCTGGGTCAGACATGATCAATGCATCAGGACCCATTTCCACTACCGGCTTGAGATCGCGAATAAACGTTTTCAGCTTGGCGTTGTGCGGCGCGATGTTCACGACCACATAGAATTTTTTGCCAAGGGCATGCGCTTCGTTGATGCCGAGCTGCAAATTCTCGTGGTTAAATTCGTTGTTACGCACACGCAGAGAGTAACGCGGTTGGCCCGCATACACCGCATCGGCACCATAGGCGAAAGCGTAACGCATATTCTGCAGCGTTCCCGCCGGGGAAAGGAGTTCTGGTTTAAACATGTTTGTTCTCGTTCTGATGACAGGTCAGATCCGCTCGCACCAGGTGCAGCGGTAAGGGGAGATCCCGTACTTTAAGGGCGGGCATTGTAGCGCTGTGGGGGAGGGAGGTAAAGCGCCGGGTAGCGGTGGCACCAGCCGGCGAGGGTATGCGGGTCAGGTAAGATCTTTTACCGTCTGGCTCGCGCCATTATTTTTTACCGAGGCGATGCCGGTTTCCCGTGATTGCTCGGACGCATATAGCTGGCTTGAGCCAATCACCTGATGGTTTGCCGCCTTCAGATTGAAGTGGAATTTACCGTTCGCCGCCGTCTTTTTCTCGTAGCGCTCGTCGAGCGGGCTATTCGTGCGCACAGAGGCAATGCCGTTTTCTGCAGCCCCCTTTGTGGTGTACAGCTCACTGGTGAGGATAATCTCTCCGTTCCCCGCTTTCAGAACAAACCTAAACTGCCCATCACTGCTTTTGCTTAGTTCGAACCAACCGGCCATAAGAACTCCTTGATTGAAAATGAGTTATCAAAACAGGCGACAGCTAAACGCACCGACAAAGAGAGTATGGATGATAATGCGAGACTTTCTAGTGATGAAAAACCCGCCTGCGGGCGGGTGAGATTTGACGTGGCGTAAAGGGATTACGCAATCCGGCAGGCGTCCGCCTCCCAGCGATAACCCACGCCATACACTGCGCGAATAAACGACTGGTCTTCATCGAGCGCTTCCAGTTTACGGCGCAGATTCTTGATATGGCTATCTATGGTGCGGTCCGTGACTACGCGATAATCGTCGTAAAGATGATTTAGCAGCTGTTCGCGGGAGAACACTTTTCCCGGTTCGCTGGACAGCGTCTTCAGCAGGCGAAACTCTGCGGGCGTCAGGTCCAGCAGTTTGCTGCGCCAGCTCGCCTGGAAACGGCTTTCATCGACAATCAGCGGGCTTTCGGCGTCAAGGACCTGTAAGTCACGCTGCGGACGGCAGCGGCGCAGAATGGTCTTCACGCGGGCAACCACTTCACGCGGGCTGTAAGGTTTGCAGATGTAATCATCGGCACCAATTTCCAGCCCAAGCAGGCGGTCGATCTCCTCGATTTTGGCTGTCACCATCACAATCGGCACGTCGGAAAAACGGCGGATTTCGCGGCACAGGGTCAGACCATCGATGCCGGGCAGCATCAAATCCAGCAGGATTAGATTCGGCGGCGTCTGGCGCACATACGGCAGCACCTGATCGCCGTGGTTGATGAGCGTTGGGGCATAACTTGCCGCGCGCAAATAGTCGATCAGTAACTGCCCAAGCTTAGGCTCGTCCTCCACGATCAGAATGCGTGGCGTATTTTCGTCAATGGGTAACTCAGTCATACTTCTCTCGATAAATCGCGTTCCAGCGGTAGGTCTACTGTAATGCTAACCCCGCCAAAAGGCGAATGGGCGGCGCGGATCGTGCCGCCGTGCGCCTCGACGATGTTAACGCAAATTGCCAGCCCTAAGCCGGAGCCGCCGCTGGCGCGGTTACGCGAGCCTTCAGTGCGGTAAAAACGCTCGAACAGTTTTTCCCGTTGGGCATCGGTCACACCAGGAGCCGTATCGGCAAAGGTCAGGGCGAAACGTCCGTCTTCCAGTTGGCCCGAAATGCGCAGTGCGCCGCCGCCGTCGGTATAACGCAGGCTGTTTTCCAGCAGATTATTGAACAACTGCATCAGGCGGTCCGGATCGCCGAAGACCACGGCGCTGTCCGGCAGCGACAGCTCTATTTTCAAATTGCGACTGGCAAAGCGTTCGCGGAATGCACCGGCGGTCACTTCCAGAATATTAATCACATCAACGGGCGCTTTTTGATAGGCCAGCGCCCCTTCGTCAGACATCGAAAGCTGATGCAGATCGTCCACCAGCTTGGTCAACGTTCCCACTTCCGCCTGCAACGAGGTGACGGACTCCGGCGTAAACTGACGCACACCGTCCTGAATCGCCTCCAGCTCACCGCGTAAAACAGCCAGCGGCGTGCGTAATTCATGGGAAATATCGGCCATAAAATCGCGGCGCATCTGCTGATTTTTCTCAAGTGTGCTGGCGAGCTGGTTAAAATCCTGCGCCAGTTTGCCCAGTTCATCCTGGCTGCGGGTATCCACGCGGGTAGAAAAATCGCCCGCCGCCAGTTTGTGCGTGCCTTCCACCAGTCGCTTGACGGGAGCCAGCAGGCCGCGCGCCAGCGGGAATGTCGCCAGTGCGGCGAGCAGGGTTGAGAGGGCGACAATCAGCCAGCTGGTCTGGCGCTGCTGACGGTCAAAGTTGATATCGGTGTTGCGCGTCAGCCGCTCGACCGGCGAAGCGATCACCCAGCCGACGGGAGTGCCATTAAACAAAATCGCCCGTTTGGTGCCATCGGGCGGAACGGGCGCACGCGGACCGACCAGCACATATTTGTCCTGATCGATAACCCAGAATTGGGTGCGCCAGCCGTGCGGGGGCATACCAGGGCCTGGACGATCGTCGTCGTTATCATGCTCCAGCGAGCGCAGGATCTGAAACACAAAGCGATCGTTATTGCGCAAGAAACGCCAGTTGCCGTGCAGCGCGTACTGCTCGCTGATTGCGTCGCTCAGCAGCTGAAGCCGCTGTTCGTTGCCGCGTTTAATGTAGTCGATAAATCCGCGTTCAAAGCTGACGCGTACCGCCCAGTGCATGGTGATGAGCAGCACGATACAGGTGGCAAAAATTGCCAGAAACAGCTTTCCCGTAATGCCGGGACGCCAGAATTTCATGACTCACTCCTTTTGCGTCGGCTGATGACGACGTTCTTACTGGTATCATCCGGGACACGTGCGAAAATAACGGCGGGCAGGGCAATTATCACCGCCATGCTGAGATAGGTGTAAAGGAAGACCTGATGCGCAACCGTGGTATCGACACTGAGATGATGCTGACCGTACATGCCGAGCAGCAGGCCGGCAACGGTGACGCCGACGCTCATGGAGAGTTGCATGATCATTGACAGCAAACTGTTGCCGCTGCTCGCCAGTTCGTCGGGCAGATCCTTCAGCGTCAGGGTATTCATCGACGAGAAGCGTGTGGAGTTGATGACGCCCTGGAAGAACAGCACCAGCGGTAGGACGTAGTACCAGCCCATCAGCGCCACGGCCATAAACAGCAGGCTGATCAGCGCCAGCCCAAGGGTGGCAGTGACCAGCACCCGGCGATAGCCGAAGCGGTTAACCACCTGGACCACAATGCGCTTCATTCCCATGCTGCCGAGCACCATCGGGATCATCATTAACCCGGCGTGGAACGGCGAAAAGCCCATCCCAATTTGCAGGAACACCGGCGTCATAAACGGCAACATACCGCTCCCGAGGCGTCCGGCGAAGCTGCCGAACAGCCCGAGGCGGAAGGTGTGATTGCGAAACAGCGACAGGCTAAAGAGTGCCTGATCGTTATCGCGGGCGTGCCACAGATACCAGAGAATCGAAATAATGCCGATGGCGACAAGTAAGCCCAGCGTCAGCGGCGAAATCCCCAGCCCTTTTTGCCCGTCGAGCGCCAGCGTCAGCGTCGCCATGCCTGCCGCCAGCAGCACAAAGCCGAAGATATCAAAGCGCCGGGTCTGCATTTTGTAGTTCGGCATCAGCGAGAGCGTAGCAATCGCGCCGATAATGCCGACCGGGAGATTAATCAGGAAAATCCAGTGCCAGGAGGCGTATTCCACCAGAATACCGCCGAGCGCAGGCCCGAGCAGCGGCCCCACCTGACCAGGCAACGTCACGAAGGTCATCGCCGCCATATATTGCTCGCGCGGCACAATTTTCATCACCGTTAGCCTGCCGACAGGCACCATCATCGCTCCGCCGACGCCCTGTAACACGCGGGCCATCACCAGCTCGTTCAGGGTGTCGGCCTTCGCGCAAAACAGCGAACCGAGCGTGAACAGCACGATGGCGGTGAAGAAGATATTCCGCACCCCAATTTTGTCCGCCATCCAGCCGCTGGCGGGCAGCATGACCGCCACCGTTAACACGTAGGAGACAATCACCATGTGCATGTGCAGCGGACTCTCGCCCAGACTTTTTGCCATCGAGGGGAGGGCGGTGTTGACGATGGTCGTGTCCAGCGATTGCATAAAGAAGCCGAAGGCGACAATCCACAATTGCCAGCGGACATTGTTGGGCAAATCAGTCATTTACTCGATTACCGTTTCTCTGTTTTTACGTGAAAAACGCACCCGCAGGCGGTCGAAGAACAGGTAGACCACCGGGGTGGTATAGAGCGTTAATAGCTGGCTCATCACCAGCCCGCCGACGATAGTGATCCCCAGCGGCTGGCGCAGTTCCGAGCCGTCACCGCCGGAAATCACCAGCGGCAGCGCGCCAAACAGCGCCGCCAGCGTCGTCATCATTATCGGGCGAAAGCGCAGCAGGCAGGCCTGGAAGATGGCGTCCTGCGGCGACATGTTGCCGTTGCGCTGCGCGTCGAGCGCAAAATCGACCATCATGATCGCGTTTTTCTTCACTATGCCTATTAATAGCATGATCCCGATAAGCGCAATTAGGCTAAAGGGCGCTCCGAACAACTCCAGCGCCAGCAGCGCCCCGACGCCCGCCGACGGCAGAGTGGAGAGGATGGTCAGCGGATGGACGTAGCTCTCATACAGAATGCCGAGCACGATGTAGACGGTCGCAATCGCCGCCAGAATCAGGATCACCTGCGAGTTCATCGTCTCCTGGAACACCTGCGCGGTACCGGCAAAGCTGCCGCGCACGGTCGATGGCACGCCGAGCTGAGTCATAGCGCGGTTGATCGCGTCGCTGGCCTCAGACAATGACGACCCGGTCGGCAGGTTAAACGACACCGTTGATGCTGCCGACAGCCCCTGATGGTTCACCGACAGCGGTGCATTGGCAGGCTGCCAGCTGGCGAAGTAGGAGAGGGGGATCGATTTGCCGTCGTTGTTGATGACGTACATTTTATCCAGCGCACTGATGTCCTGGGTGTAGCGCGGATCGACTTCCATCACCACTTTGTACTGGTTCATCGGCTGATAAATGGTGGAGATTTGGCGCTGACCAAAGGCGTTATTGAGCAGGCTGTTGGCTGCCTCAACGTTGATGCCCAGACGCGCCATAGTTTCGCGGTCATAGGTCAGGTTCATCTCTGCGCCGTTGTCCTGCTGGTCCGAGTTCACATCTGCCAGTTCCGGCAGTGCCGCCAGCGCTTTACGGATTTTTGGCTCCCACTCGCGCAGGGCGGCCAGATCGTCCGAGAGTAGCGTGTACTGATAGCTGGCATTGGCCTGACGACCACCGACGCGGATATCCTGAACGGCCATCAAAAACAGATTTGCCCCCGGCTCTTTAGCGAGTTTCACGCGCAGGCGGTCGATCACCTGCTGCGCGGTTTCGTTGCGCACGCCGCGCGCTTTCAGGGTGATAAACATCATCCCGCTGTTGACGCGCGATCCGCCGGTAAAGCCGGTAACGTTATCGACCGCCGGATCTTCACGAATAATCTTCATGAAATCCTGCAGTTTCACGCGCATCGCCTGGAACGAAATGCTCTGATCCGCCTGAATCCCGCCCATCAGCACGCCGGTGTCCTGCTCCGGGAAAAAGGTTTTTGGAATGCTGATATACATCCAGACGTTCAGCGCAATGGTGCCGATCAGCACCAGACCGACAATGCGCGTATGATTCAGCACCCATTTCAGCGAGCGGCCATAGCCCTCCTGCATCGCTATCAGCAGGCGACCAAAGCCTTTTTTGCGCGGCTGCGAGTGAGGCTTGCTGCGCTTGAGCATCCAGCCGCACATCATTGGCGTCAGGGTAAGTGAAATCACCAGCGAAATGCCGATCGCCACCGACAGCGTCACGGCAAACTCACGCAGTAACCGGCCAGGTAATCCGCCCATCAGCAGCAGCGGCAGGAACACCGCCACCAGCGACAGGCTCATGGAAAGCACCGTAAAACCGACTTCGCGCGTGCCCTGAAGGGCGGCTTGCAGCGGCTTCATGCCCGCTTCGAGATGGCGCGAAATATTTTCGAGCACCACGATGGCGTCATCGACCACAAATCCGGTGGCGATGGTCAGGGCCATCAGCGACAGGTTATTGAGGCTAAACCCGCACAGGTACATGGCGGCAAAGGTGCCAATCAGCGAAACAGGCACCGCCACGGCGGGGATCAGCGTTGCGCGACCAGAGCGCAGGAACAGGAACACCACCAGGATAACCAGCCCAACGGAGATAATCAGAGTCTGCTCGACTTCCTCCAGCGAGGCGCGAATGGTTGGCGAGCGGTCCTGAGCAATCTGCAAATCAATGGCTGCCGGGATCGTCTCCTGCAATTCCGGTAGACGCTCGCGGATGCTGTTTACCGTCTGGATGATATTGGCTTCCGGCAGTTTGCGGATCATCAGCAAAATAGCCGGTTTGGCGTTGGTCATCCCGGCGTTGCGCACGTCCTGTACCGAGTCGGTGACGCTGGCGACATCGCTCAAACGCACCGCCGCGCCGTTGTTGTAGTGAATGATCAGCGGCTGATATTCGGCGGCGGTTTTGAGCTCGTCGTTAGTCTGGATTTGCCAGCGATGGCTGCTGTCTTCAATCGCCCCCTGCGGCCTGCGCACGTTGGCATTGCTGATAGCCGTGCGCACATCGTCCAGCGACACGCCCTGGTTAAACAGCGCTTGCGGATTTAACCCGACGCGCACCGCGGGCAGGGAACTGCCGCCCACGTCCACGTCACCGACGCCGTCAATCTGGGCGATAGTCTGCGCCAGCTGCGTCGAGGCAAAGTCGTACAATTCACCCTGCGAATAAGTATCCGACGTCAGCGTTAAAATCATAATTGGCGCGTCGGACGGGTTGGCTTTGCGATAGGTCGGCCGGCTTGGCATCCCACTTGGCAGCAGGCTTTGTGCGGCGTTGATCGCGGCCTGCACGTCGCGGGCCGCGCCGTTGATATCGCGGTCAAAGTTAAATTCAAGAATGATGCGCGTGCTGCCGAGTGAACTGCTGGAGGTCATTTCACTGACCCCTGCAATACGCCCGAGCGAGCGTTCCAGCGGCGTCGCCACTGACGAGGCCATCGTTTCCGGCGAGGCGCCGGGCAGCGAGGCGCTGACCATGATCACCGGGAAATCCACCTGCGGCAGCGGGGCCACCGGCAATAACCGGAAGCCAAGCACGCCGCACAGGGTGATGGCGAGCGAAATCAGAATCGTCGCCACCGGGCGGTAAATGAAGAGGGCGAAAAACTTCACTTACGCCTCCTCTTCACGCTTAGGGAAACGCGCTTTGAGCTTCAGCGCCAGATTATCAAACAGCAGATAAATCACCGGCGTGGTAAACAGCGTCAGCACCTGGCTGACAAGTAAACCACCGACCATGCCAATCCCGAGCGGACGGCGCAGCTCGGCGCCCACGCCGGTACTCAGCATCAGCGGCAGCGCACCCAGCAGAGCGGCCATTGTTGTCATCAGGATCGGGCGAAAACGCAGCAAACAGGCCTGGAAAATGGCCTCGCGCGGCGCCATCCCCTGTTCGCGCTCGGCGGCAAGGGCAAAGTCGATCATCATGATGGCGTTTTTCTTGACGATGCCGATCAGCAAAATAATGCCGATAATCGCAATTACATCCAGCTCGCTGCCCGAGAGCATCAGTGCCAGCAGCGCGCCCACGCCCGCTGTCGGCAGGGTAGACAGAATCGTGACCGGGTGGATAAAGCTCTCGTACAGCACGCCGAGCACGATATACATCGCCACCACCGCCGCGACGATAAGCCAAATGGTATTTCCGAGCGCGGCCTGGAACGCCAGCGTGCTGCCCTGGAACTGGGTCTGAATATCGGTCGGGAAGTTGAGGGTTTTCTCGGCGTTGAGGATCGATTCCACCGCCTCGCCGAGCGAGTAATTGTCCGGCACGTTAAACGAAATGGTGGTGGACGGGAACTGGTCGAGGTGGTTAATCGACAGCGGCATAAAGCGCTGCTCGATGGTGGCAATAGCGCTCAGCGGCACAATCCCGCCGTCTTTGCTGGTCAGGCGAATGGAATCCAGCGCGGCAAGGCCCGGCGTCTGTTCAGTATTGTGCTCCAGCACCACGCGGTACTGGTTGGCCTGGGTGTAAATGGTGGAAATCAGCCGCTGACCGAAAGCGTTATACAGGGCATTATCGACATCAGCCATGCTAATGCCCAGACGACTGGCGGTGTCACGATTAACGTTCACATACGCCGCCAGACCTTTGTCCTGCCAGTCACTGCTCACGTCTGAAAGTTGCGGCAGTTCCTGGAGTTTGCTGACCAACTGCGGAACCCAGGTACTGAGCGCCTCCAGACTGTTGGCCTGCAACGTAAACTGGTACTGGGTTCGGCTCACGGTGGTATCGATGGTCAAATCCTGGGTCGGTTGCAGATAAAGCTCGACGCCAGGCACGTTCGCCACAGAATTTTGCAGCCGTTCGATCACCGTGTTGACGCGATCGTCACGGTCGTCCAGCGGCTTAAGGTTGATCTGCAAACGGGCGCTATTCAGTGACGGGTTAGTACCGTCTACGCCGACAAACGAGGTCAGGCTCTCGACTGCCGGATCTTTCATAATAATCTCGGACACCTGCTGCTGGCGCTGGGCCATGTTGGCGAACGACACCGACTGTGGCGCCTGAAGGGTGCCCTGAATGATGCCGTTATCCTGAATCGGGAAAAAGCCTTTCGGGATGAAAATCCACAGCATCACGCTTAAGGCCAGCGTCCCCAGCGCGACGCTCAATGTCGCCCACGGATGGTTGAGTACTTTAGTCAGTACGCGTCCATACGCGGCAATAACGCGTTCAAACAAGCGCTCGGAGGCGCGAGAAAAACGGTTTTGCTTACGCAAGGATTCATAGCTCAACATGCGGGCGCACATCATCGGCGTCAGCGTTAATGACACCACGGCGGAGATGAGGATCGCCACCGCCAGCGTGACGGCAAATTCGCGGAACAACCGGCCGACGATATCGCCCATAAACAGCAGCGGGATCAGCACTGCAATCAGCGAGAAGGTGAGGGAGATAATGGTAAAGCCGATCTCGCCTGCGCCTTTCAGCGCGGCCGCCAGCGGTTTCTCGCCTTTTTCGATATAGCGCGAAATGTTCTCGATAACCACGATGGCGTCATCGACCACAAAGCCGGTGGCTATGGTCAGGGCCATCAGCGTCAGGTTATTGATCGAAAAATCGAGGAACACCATCACCGCGAAGGTGCCTACCAGCGACAGCGGCACCGCCACGGCAGGGATGATGGTCGCCGGCACGTTGCGCAGGAAGACGTAAATAATCATCACCACCAGCGCAATCGCCAGCATCAGCTCGAACTGGGTGTCGCTGACGGAGGCGCGGATATTGGTGGTGCGATCCGACAGCACTTTCACGCTCACGGATTTTGGCAGGCTTTCGATAAGCTGCGGGAGCATGCTGCGGATGCTGTCGGCGGTGTCGATAATGTTCGCGCCCGGCTGGCGCTGGACGTTCATTACAATCGCCTGCTGCTTGTTGGCCCACGCACCGAGCCAGCTGTTTTCCGCGCCCTGTTCTACCGTCGCCACGTCGCCGAGGCGAATCGGTGCGCCGTTCTGGTAGGCCACAATCAGCTGGCGGTACTCATCGGCGGACTGCATCTGGTCATTCGCTGAGAGCGTGACCGCGCGCGTTGGGCCATCCAGCGAGCCTTTCGCCGAGTTGACGTTGGCGTTGGTGATGGAGGTGCGGATGGTTTCGCTGGTTAATCCGAGCGCGGCAATCGCCTGGGCATTGAGTTTCACGCGCACCGCAGGGCGCTGGCCGCCGGAGAGCGTCACCAGACCGACGCCGGAAACCTGAGAAATTTTCTGCGCGACGCGCGTTTCGACCATATCTTCCACCTGCGTCATCGGCATGGCGGAGGAGGTGACGGCGAGGGTCATGATTGGCGGATCGGCAGGGTTCACTTTGCTGTACACCGGCGGATTCGGCAGATCCGACGGGAGCAGATTCGTGGCGGCGTTAATCGCGGCCTGCACTTCCTGCTCGGCCACGTCGAGCGGCAGAGTGAGCTGGAATTGTAGCGTCACTACCGACGCGCCGCCGGAGCTTTGCGACGACATCTGTTTTAGGCCAGACATCTGACCAAACTGGCGCTCCAGTGGGGCGGTGATCGCCGACGTCACCACGTCCGGGCTGGCACCTGGATAAAGGGTGACAACCTGAATGGTCGGATAATCCACTTCGGGGAGCGCCGAAACGGGCAGGAAGCGGTAGCCGATAATCCCTGCCAGCAGGATAGCCACCATCAGCAGCGTGGTGGCGACGGGGCGCATAATGAACAGGCGTGACGGCCCACCTGTGGAGCTCGGTGGCAACACCTGCATCAGGAAGTCGCTCCCTGTTTAGTGTGTTCGCTTTTCGCCGGTTTATCGCCGGTGGCGGTGTCGCTGTGCGCTTCAACCACTTCCACTTTTGCCCCTTCGGTCAGACGGTCGATGCCGTCTGTCACCACGCGATCGCCTGCGGAAAGCCCGGCACTGATAACCACCGTCTGGCTGTCCTGAATGCCCGGTTTCACCAGATGTTTGCTGACTTTATTATCGCTGTTCAGTACCCAGACGAAGTTGCCTTCATTACCCATTTGCAGCGCGGCGGTGGGAATGACGACGGCGTTTTCTTCGGTGGCGACCAGCATACGTGCGTTGACGAACTGGTTCGGGAACAGGGCGTCGTCCTGGTTATCAAAGCGGGCTTTTAGCTTGATGGTACCGGTGGTGGCGTCAATCTGGTTATCCAGACTCAGGAGTGTACCGTCGCTCAGTTTGGCTTTATTCGCGCGATCCCAGGCTTCTACCACCATTTTCTGACCGCTTTTTTGCGCCTGAACCACGGTGGCGATTTCGCTTTCTGGCAGAGTGAAAATTAAATCAATCGGGTGAGTTTGGGTGAGGACCACGATGCCGGTGGTGTCGCCGCTGGAAATCTGATTGCCGATATCGACCTGTTTCAGGCCGACGCGTCCGTCGATTGGCGCAGTGATGCGGCTCCAGTCGAGCTGTAGCTGTGCGCTGGCAACGGCGGCTTCATCGGCTTTGATCGTGCCCTGCGCTTCGCTGACCAGCGATTGTTGGGTATCCAGCTCCTGGCGGGAGACGAGGTTCGTTTTGACCAGCTGCTGATAGCGCGCCAGATCGCGCTGGGCGTTGGCAAGCGTCGCTTTATCTTTGGCGAGCTGTCCCTGGGCCTGAGCAAGGGCGACTTTGAACTGGCTAGGGTCAATTTCTGCCAGCAAATCACCGGCTTTTACCTGCTGGCCTTCCTGGAAGTGGATTGCCATCAGCTGCCCGTCGACGCGGCTGCGCACAGTCACGGTATTGGCGGCGGTGACCGTTCCCAGCCCGGAGAGATAACGAGGAACCGATTTGCTGACGGCGGTTGCGGCCTGAACCGGGGCCAGCGCGCCACCGCGCATACCGTGGCGTCCACCGCCTGCGGGGCGTTGTGATGCCGTGTTTGCACCGCCCGGCGCGGGTGTGCCCGTCGATTGACTGTGCCAGTACCACGCGGCGGCAAGCGCCACCACAATGACACCGACGGCGATTGCCCAGCGGAATTTGTTGCTGCCTTTCATCGTTATACGTTCTCTTCCTGAAACACTTCGGGGAATGATACTAGTTTAGTCAGGCAACGCCGTGGAAAAATGGAGGAAATATGAAAGACTGTCTGGATTTGTCCGAGATAAAAATAAACAGCAACCTATGGTTGCTGTTTTACTGTTTTCTCCCTCTCCCGTGGGAGAGGGCTGGGGTGAGGGCATCAGGCCGCACCAACGACCTACAATCTTGTTACGGCTGTTCCCCCTCACCCTAACCCTCTCCCTCAAGGGAGAGGGGACGGTCCGCAGCCGTAGGCCGGGTAAGCGTTAGCGCCACCCGGCAACAGCATCAACTGAACATCACCTTTGCCCAACGGGCTAATCCTGCGGTAACGGAACCGAAATCATCACCACCGGCAATCGGAATACCCGGCAACTGTTCCGCCAGCGCTTTTTTGATCAGCGGTGAACGCGCGCTACCGCCGGTCAGGTAGATCACGTCCGGCTTTTCGTTACCGTTTTCCAGCGCCAGTTGGACTTGCTCCAGAATGCGCTGCAACGGCTGAGTAAGCGCCGTTTCCAGCCCTTGCTGAGAAATGGCGGTCGCCAGTTCATCGCTGATAAACGGCAACGTGACGGCGTGATCGACAGCTTCAGAGAGCGCGATTTTACTTTCTTCGGCGCTGCGTACCACGCGATAGCTCAGGCGCTGACGCCAGACTTTGTGCAGCAGGGCCACTTTGTCGCCGTCCTGGGCATCACGCACCAGGTCATTGAGGAAGCGTCCGTTGGCGGTGCTGTAGAAATCGCTCTGTGCCGGAACATCGTTAATGGCGACGGCGTTCCACCACGGCAGAATCGGCAGCGCGGTGCCTTTTTCGGTTTGTCCGCCCATCCCGAGCAGCGGCATCAGGCTTTTAAACGCCAGCGCGATGTCTAAATCGTTGCCGCCAACGCGGCAGCCGCTGTGGCCTAGCAGGCTGTTTTCGCGGTCGCGGCGCTGGTGCCACTGTGGCCCCATCAGCAGCAGTGAGCAGTCGGTGGTACCGCCGCCGATATCGACAACCAGCACGCGTTTTTCTTCGCGCAGCGTGGCTTCAAAATCCAGCCCCGCGGCAACCGGCTCATACTGGAACACCACATCGCGAAAACCGGCGCGATGGGCCGCACGCTCAAGGATACCCTGCGCCTGCTGGTTGGCTTCATCGCCGCCAAGGCCCTGGAAGTTAATCGGACGCCCGATAACGGCCTGAGTGATGGTTTCCGTAACCTGAGTCTGCGCCTGATTGCGAATGTGCAGCATCATGGCGCACACCAGATCTTCAAACAGCGCGACCTGCTGGGGTTTTAGCCCGCTGGCACCAAGGAACGATTTAGGTGATTTAACAAAATAAACTTCTTCCGGGTCTTCGATGTACTGCGCGAGAGAAGACAGGCCGAACTGTACGCTGGACGGCGTCACGTCGATATCTTCATCACGGTTAAAATTCACGGCGCGACGCAGCAGCGCCTGGGTTTCTGTGCCCGTTGCAGGAACCTGATGATGGCGATACAACCACTCGCTCACGGCTTCGCGCGTTGGCGCGCACAGCATCGACGGCAGCAGAGAACTCTCTTTTTCCATTTTCAGCAGACGGGGCTGATTGTCATCCATCACTGCCACTGAGCAGTTTGCGGTACCGTAGTCAAAACCAATAAACACTGACGTAATCCCCATGCCGTTGAGAAGGGGCGAGACTTTAGCGAAATGTCTCGCTCTCGACAACAGGAATATGAAAGCAAGGCGCGCCGGGCCTGGTCAGGTTATGCTGTGAAAGACAACAAAAGGAGCAACGATGTACACCCTGAACTGGCAACCGCCGTATGACTGGCAATGGATGTTTGGTTTTCTCGGCGCGCGTGCGGTGGTGGGCGTGGAAACCGTCACGGACGAGTATTACGAGCGCAGTTTCACCTGCGACGGGCATCAGGGGCTGTTTCGTGTTACGCCCAACGAGAATGACTGCACGCTAGAGGTGACGATCAGTGACGGGCTGATTCCGGTCGCGCAGACGTGCCTGGAGCGTATTGAACGTTTATTCGATCTTGCCTGCGATCCGCAGCAGATTGCGTCCACGCTGGGTGACCTCGGCGCGGCGCGTCCGGGGCTACGTCTGCCGGGTGCGATGGACGCATACGAACAGGGCGTGCGGGCAATTCTTGGGCAACTGGTTAGCGTGTCGATGGCTTCTAAACTTGCCGCGCGGGTGGTGGCGTTATGCGGTGAGCCGCTGAAAGATTTCCCGCACTATACCTGTTTCCCAACGCCTGCTGCGCTGGCCGCCGCCGATCCGCTGGCGCTCAAGGCGCTGGGAATGCCGGTTAAACGTGCTGAATCGCTGATTCATCTCGCGCAGTCGGTGGTGGAGGGGACATTTCCGCTCCAGCCGCCGGACGATATAGAAGGGGGGATGAAAGCGCTTCAGACGCGACCAGGAATCGGGCGCTGGACCGCGAACTATTTAGCACTGCGCGGATGGCAGGCGAAAGATGTGTTTTTGCCGGATGATTATCTGATTAAACAGCGCTTCGCTGGCATGACACCGGCGCAGATCCGCAACTATGCTCAGCGCTGGCAGCCGTGGCGTTCTTACGCGCTTCTTCACATTTGGTACACCGATGGCTGGAAACCTTCAGTTGATAGCGAAGTAACTGGTATTCAGCAGTAGCTCCAGCGGCTGTGGTTCGGAAATTGAATCGCCGTAGATATAGTCGATTCCAATGCCGGACAAGGTGTCCATCATCAGCGGCTGATTGCTCGGCCCGGCGATGGTTTTCATCCCCAGTCGCTGGGCGTGGCCCTGGATAATGGTCACCATCATTTCGTCCATCAGATTACCGTGAACGTTGGTCACTAATTCCGGGTCCAGCAGCAGATAATCCGCCATGTGCGCGCTCAGATGGTTGAAGACATCCATATCGCGCCCGACGTGGCTTAGCACGATACGACAACCCGCCTGACGCAGTTTTTGCAGCCCGTCCTGAATATTGGCATCCTGGTTTTGCAGCGTTTCGACCGGGATCACCAGATGCAGCAAGCGTCCCGGCAGCGGGCTTTGCTCCAGCAAATCAAGCAATTCGTCAACCAGCGTGGTACTGGACAACCCTTCTGGCGAGAGCGGCAATGCCACGCCCATGCCTTTATTAGCAACCTGGGCCGCAAAGGTGCGGAAAAATTCCTGGAAAATACGACGGTCGAGAGCGTGCAGGAGATCCGGCTCCGCCAGTCCTGAGCGGAACGCGTGTTCTTCCTGCACTTCGCCCTGGCTGGTCCACAGGCGCAGGGAAACCAGCCAGAAGGTGCTGCTTTCCGGAATACGCGGCGAGGCGACGCTGCGGCCAATCATCAGCAGGTGATTATCTTTGATCATGTGCCACTGCTCATCGAGCGACATCGTGCTGCGCCCGCTGTGCATTCTTTCCTGCTGCGGTTCATACACCGTGACCACGCCACGGCCGTTATTTTTTGAGGCGTAACAGGCGATATCGGCCTGAGACATCACTTCGGCAGCCAGGCTGTTGCTATCATCAATCAGCGTGATACCGGCGCTGGCCCCGATGCGGTGCAAACGGCCTTCCCACATAAAGTGGTAATCGTTGATGGTGTGAATAATACGACCCGCGATATAACGTGCGCTTTCGACATTGCAGTCCGGCAGCAGCAGGCCAAATTCATCGCCGCCCAGACGTGCCAGCACGTCGCTTGAACGCAACATGCTCAGCATCAGGGACGACAGTTCACGCAGCAGGGCGTCGCCCGCCGCATGACCTGCGGTGTCGTTCACCGCTTTAAATCGGTCGAGATCGATAAACACCAGCGCGTGGCGCTGATGGGTGTCATGGACGTTTTGCAGCATACGCTTGAGGTTGCTTTCAAAACTGCCACGGTTTGCCAGATGGGTCAGGGCATCGTGCGATGCGCTGTAGCTCAGTTGGCGCAGCATTTTGCGCGATTCGGTGACGTCCTGAATGACCAGCACCGAGCCGATATTCTGTCCGTCCAGCGTGCTTAATGGCGTAATACTGTAGTGAATATCAAAGGTCCCGCTATTGCGGCTGTGCAGCACCACATCCTGATTGATGTCGGAACGAGACATATCGCCGCTATGAATGTTTTCCATCGGCGGCCCGTTCTCGCCAAAGGTAATGTGCAGCACGTTGAGGATCGGCTGTCCCATCGCCTCTTGCTGCGTCCAGCCGCTCATTTTCTCAGCGACCGGGTTCATAAAGGTGACATGCATATCGATATCGGTACAGAGCACGGCTTCACCGATGGAGTCGAGGGTGATGTGCAGGCGCTCTTTTTCCTGGAACAGGGCTTCGTTAAGTTCCTTAACCTCAGTCATGTCCATATTGATGCCGAGCAGGCGTTCGACTTCACCCTGTTTGTTAAGCACCCGATTGGCCAGCGATCGGATATGGCGCACGCCTTCTTTGACGCGAATGCGGAACTCCAGCTTAAACGGAACGCGGGCCATCAACGAATCACGGATTATCTGTTCGGCCTGTTCTCTGTCTTCGGGAATGATACTGTCGTGCCACAGCTGCCAGGTCGGTTTGATGTGCGCCGGGATCTCGTACATCTCGAACATCCGTTTGTCCCAGCTAATGACATCAGGCTGTAAATCCCACTCCCAAATGCCGATTCCACCCGCTTCGTTGGCCAGCGTAATGCGCTCCATCAGGCGCTTATTGACCCATTCAGTGTGTTTGAGGTCGTTAATATCCTCAATCTGCGCGATGAAATAGAGCGGGGAACCGTCCGTATGACGCACCACGGAAACGGTCAGCAGCGCCCAGACCACTTCACCGTTGCGGGTGTAGTAGCGCTTCTCCATCGAATAGCTGTTGATGTCGCCACGGACCAGCTCATCCAGGCTTTCAAGATCGTTGTTTAAATCTTCCGGCCAGGTCAACTGCTGAAAAGTGAGGGCCTGGAGTTCAGGCTGAGAATAGCCGAGGAACTGGCACAGGGCCTTATTGGCCTGGAGCCATTGGCCTTCGATACCCACCAGCGCCATACCAATGGCGGAATACTCCATTGCATTGCGAAAGCGTTCTTCGCTCTCGGTGATGTGCTTGCGCTCGGCGCGAAAAGCGTACATCACCATAGTCATTACGTTGGCAGGCAGGAGCATCATCAGGAACGGCAGCCACGGCGCGTTGAGCATGACGTCGGTATTCTGGGCCGTAATCAGCATCGGTTTGGTCGCGATCATCAGCGACACCATCATCACCGTGACAAGAAAGACGAGGAAGGCTTCCATACGCGGCAGGCGCACGGCGCTCCACATCAGCAGCACGATCACACAGGTAAAGGGCCACGGCAGGAAAGTAATCGCCACCCAGCTCAGAACCAGCGTAACGGCCATCGTGAGGAGTGTTTCCAGCAGCAATTTAGGGTTGCGGTGACGCAGTAAATAGTGAGGTTTGAACAGCAGCCCTAGTGGGACCAGAGCCAGCGCGCCGATCGATTCTGAAAGCACCCAAACAAAAAAGTTACGCAGCGGTTCTGCGCTCGGAACCAGCAGCCAGGCCAAAATCCCCCCCAGCAAAGGAGGCACCAGGGCGCTACCGATTGCCAGACGTATCCAGTCGCCGAGATTTTTAAGCGGGTTGTACCAGGGCAGTAATTTGCGCAGCAGTAGCGCGCCGACGCACGCTTCGATAACGTTGATTGCCGTATACCAGAAGCTAATCGTCTCCCATGAGAACAACATCCACGACGCAAAAATATTGCCGAAGGTGCAGGCGAGGGCGATTCCAGGCCACATTTTTCCGGCGTGGCGATAAAACGCGACCATCATGATCGAGGTCGGGAACCATAAAGGTGCCAGTATAGTTCCGAAACGCGTCAGTTCGAGCGAGAAAAGGGTAAAGATAAAGGTAACCAGACCAAGACTGACAAGCCGTAGTAAAGGATGTGGGGTAGTCACCAAAACACGTTGGTATTGTTTATTCATTACCGCTTTATCCAGAGACGCCATGCTGCCAGGAACTAGGTCCGCACGAGTGAGAATTTTAATTTGGATTATGCTAGTACAAACAATTTACAATTCATATGCCGACTGCTCATAATTTGTCATCATAGAGTTATTAAACACTTAGTCTGCATAAAATTCATGATTAACGCTGTAAATTTGAGCGTTAAAATTTGGGTCAGGGCGAAAACATGTATTTGGAATGACTCTCGCATTACCTGCGCTTTCGACTAGTATCAGACACACGAAATCCCTATAATTGCCGCGTTTGACGCTCAGGCGTCGTCCTTCCTTTACATCCAGGTTAATCAGGTCGCTAAATTTATGACTGATAAGTCTCATCAGTGCGTCATCATAGGCATCGCCGGCGCATCGGCTTCAGGTAAAAGTCTTATTGCCAGTACGCTTTATCGCGAACTGCGTGAACAAGTTGGTGATGAGCACATCGGCGTCATTCCCGAAGACAGCTACTATAAAGATCAATCCCATCTGTCGATGGAAGAACGCGTAAAAACGAATTACGACCATCCCAATGCCATGGATCACAGCCTGCTGTTCCAGCATTTGCAAATGATCAAAAACGGCACGCCTATCGATCTGCCGGTCTATAGCTATGTCGATCACACCCGTACGCAAGAAACGATTCACATTGAGCCGAAAAAGGTCATCATTCTGGAAGGCATTCTGCTGCTGACCGACGCGCGTTTGCGTGAAGCGATGAACTTCTCGATCTTCGTCGATACGCCACTGGATATCTGCCTGATGCGTCGTATCAAGCGTGACGTCAACGAACGTGGTCGCTCAATGGACTCCGTGATGGCGCAATATCAGAAAACCGTGCGTCCGATGTTCCTGCAGTTTATCGAACCGTCAAAACAGTACGCCGATATCATCGTGCCGCGCGGGGGTAAAAACCGCATTGCTATCGATATCCTGAAAGCGAAAATCAGCCAGTTTTTTGAATAATTCGCGCGAATTGTGTACCGTTCAAAGATAACCGGGTTTGCCCTGAAGCCATTGCGGCTTCGGGGTTTGATGCACGAAAGGAGAAAGTGTCATGCGTCTTTGTGACCGAGATATAGAAGCCTGGCTGGATGAAGGGCGTCTGTCTATCACCCCGCGTCCGCCAGTGGAGCGCATTAACGGTGTCACCGTTGACGTGCGTCTGGGCAATAAATTCCGCACGTTTAGCGGCCACGTCGCTCCCTTTATTGATTTGAGCGGGCCGAAAGACGAAGTCAGTGCTGCACTTGATCGTGTGATGAGTGATGAAATCGTGCTGGCTGAAGGCGAGGCGTTCTATTTGCATCCGGGCGAACTGGCGCTGGCGGTGACATTTGAATCTGTCACTTTACCTGCCGATTTAGTCGGCTGGCTGGATGGCCGTTCTTCTCTGGCGCGCCTGGGGCTGATGGTCCACGTGACGGCGCACCGTATCGATCCCGGCTGGTCTGGCCGCATCGTGCTGGAGTTCTTCAACGCCGGAAAACTGCCGCTGGCTTTACGCCCTGGTATGATGATTGGCGCGTTGAGCTTCGAGCCGCTTACCGGCCCGGCCGATCGCCCTTACAATCGCCGCCAGGATGCGAAATATCGCGACCAGCAGGGTGCGGTTGCCAGTCGTATTGATAAAGACTGATTTTTAGGCTTCACCGAGGATGCCATGAGAAGAGTTCTGACAACGCTGATGATTTTGCTGGTGGTGCTGGTTGCTGGCCTTTCAGCGTTGGTTCTGCTGGTGAACCCCAATGATTTCCGTGCCTATATGGTGCGGCAGGTCGAAGCACGAAGCGGGTATGAACTGAAGCTGGATGGGCCACTGCGCTGGCATGTCTGGCCGCAGCTCAGCATTCTTTCCGGTCGCATGTCATTGACAGCACCCGGTGCGTCGGCACCGCTGGTTTCTGCTGACAACATGCGTCTGGATGTGGCCCTCATACCGCTGATTTCCCATCAGTTGCAGGTGAATCAGGTGATGCTCAAGGGCGCTGTTATTCAGCTCACGCCGCAGTCTGAAGCCGTGCGTAAACCGGATGCACCTGTTGCGCCGCGCGCAAATTCACTGCCTGACGTCGCCGAAGACGCCGGGTGGTCGTTTGATATTGCCAGCCTGAAAGTCGTTGATAGCGTGTTGGTCTTCCAGCACGAAGATGAAGATCAGGTCACCGTGCGTAATATCAATCTCAAGATGGAGCAGGACCAACACCATCTGGCGACGCTTGATTTCTCGGGACGCATTAATCGCAATCAACGTGACATGACTTTGTCGCTGAATGCAAACCTGAACGCCTCTGATTATCCGCACCAACTTACCGCAGACATCCAACAGCTGAACTGGCAGTTGTCAGGTGCCGATCTTCCGGCGCAGGGCATCACCGGACAGGGATCGTTACAGGCGTTGTGGCGTGAAGAACAAAAGCAGCTGGAACTGAATAACCTTAACCTTCAAGCGAATGACAGCTCCCTGAAAGGGCGTGCCAGCGTGCTGCTGGGCGAACAGCCGAAATGGGTGTTCGATCTGCAGTTTGACAAGCTCAATCTGGAGACTCTGCTGCCACCGCAACCGGTGACAACGGCAGAGAGTGATACTCAACTGGGGGCCACGCCACCAAAACAGACGCGCCCAGTGATTGCATCGAGCGATGAAGCGCCAGATTACAACGGGTTACGCAGCTTCACTGCGGATATTCTGCTCAAAGCCAACACGGTGCGCTGGCGGGGAATCGATTTCACTAACGTCAGCAGTCAGATGTTAAACCATAACGGATTGCTGGTGATCTCCGAGCTCAGCGGTCAGATGGGGGCGGGGCATATCTCTCTGCCTGGACTGCTGGATGTTCGCAAAGACATGGCCAAAGCGGAGTTCCAGCCGCGTCTTGAGAACATCGAGATCGGTACCATTCTGCAGGCATTCAATTATCCGATCGCGCTAACCGGTAACTTGACGATGGCGGGCGATTTCTCCGGCGATAAAATTGACGCCGATGCATTTCGCCGTAGCTGGCAGGGGCAGGCCCATGTCGACCTGACCAACAGCCGTATGGAAGGTCTCAATTTCCAGCAGCTTGTACAGCAGGCTGTGGAGCGCAGCAGCAATGTCAAAGCGCAAGAGAACTTTGAAAGTGCGACCCGACTCGACAACTTTACAACCGATATGACCCTGGATAATGGTCAGCTCAGCCTTGATGATATGCAGGGGCAATCCTCGCTGCTGGTTCTTTCCGGCAAAGGCACAATGGACCTGGTAAAAGAGACGACGGATACCCGCTTTAATATTCGCGTGCTGTCTGGATGGAAAGGTGACGGGCCGTTGATCGAGGCCCTGAAAGAAACGCCGATTCCACTCAACGTCTACGGTAAGTGGCAGGAGCTGAATTACAGCCTGCAGGTTGACCAAATTCTGCGTAAACATCTGCAGGATGAAGCGAAACGCCGTCTGAACGAGTGGGCGGACAAGAACAAAGATTCGCAGGACAGTAAAGATGTGAAGAAGCTGTTGGATAAGCTTTGAGGTGTGGTGAGCCTTTTTCTCTGAGCTCTTTTGAGAAACAGTAGAATCGTTCCGTTCACTCTAAGTTCTCTGCTTCCTGTCTGTCTCTCTGCGGTGAACGTGTTAAGGGGGCTATCGCCGCCCCCTTAACAATCCCGGCTCCCGGCAAAGAAAATCGCCGCTTCGCGGTGCCTTTGTCTTATTCCTTCCGGCTGACGGGGACGGGCGCAGGTAACATCCCTGTAAGTCGCGCCCTCGACGCACATCCCTGTGCGTCGCCCCTACCTCCAGTCAACGCCTCAGCGATTTTCTGCCGGACTCACGTTCACTCCACCTTCACCGTCGCCTGAATGTGGCACTGGTGTTGGGTCCCCGCAGAAATCGGCGAACCGGAGGCCGGATGGCAAGGGCTGGACGCCAGGGATGGCGGCCAGAGGCGAAACGAGACAGGAAGTCGAGTCGAGCCGACCGCAGGCAGCAGGCCGGGAGGTGAACGCAGTGCGAAGCACCGATTTCATGGCGGGGCGCGGGGATTGATAAGGGGGCCGCGCAGCCCCCTTATCACGTTCACAGGTTAGAGAGTGATTATATTCTGCTGAACATAAGGTGAACGGAATAACCTCAGATGCACAACTAGCTTGCGCTACAGTCGGGTGAGGTCACACCTCAAAATCCAAATCATCTTCCCCGCGCAGCGGAATCAACTGCACCTTCTGCACGCGATGGCTCTCCACTTGCAACGTCTTCAGCACATAATCCCCCACCTGAACCTCTTCGCCCGGCTGCGGAATACGCTGTAAGTATTCCATCAATAAACCCGCGATGGTGTGATATTCACGCTTCTCATCCAGCGGCAGCGGAACATACTGAACCAGATCTTCCAGCGGCATATGGCCGTTGGCAGTCCATGAACCATCAGCATTTTTCTGGATGTCGTGACGAGCGTCGATCTCATCCACTTCATTAGGCAAATTCCCGGCGATGGTCTCCATCACATCGCTCAGCGTCACCAGCCCTTCCACGGAACCAAACTCATCCACCACGAAGGCAAAGTGGGTGCGCGCATTGCGGAACTGTTCGAGTGCGGAGAGCAGAGGCAGAGTTTCCGGGAACACCAGCGGCTGGCGGATCAGCGCGCGTAAATCCAGCGGCTCACCGCGCAACGATTGCTGTAACAGGTCGATGACATGCACCACGCCGAGCAAATCTTCCTCTTCTTCACCGCCGGTGACGACCACGCGGGTGTGCTGGTTTTTATCCAGCAGGGCGCGGATCTGCGCTTCAGGCGAGTTCAGGTCGATATGCTCGATATCGTGGCGCGATGTCATGATGCTGCTAACCGAGCGCTGATTAAGATTAAGCACACGCTCAATCATCCGCCGCTCCTGCGGGTTAAATATCTGGCTATCATCGTGGTCGGCAAGCAGTGAGGCTGATTCTGCATCCAGCTCGGCGTCCTCTTTTTTGCCGCTCAATAAGCGCAGAACCGTTTCTGCCGTACGCTGACGCAAGGTCTGATTGGCAGAGAGAAAACGGCGGCGGTTGAAAATCGCCAACTGATTCAGGGATTCAATAATCACCGAGAAACCAATCGCCGCGTACAGATAGCCTTTCGGAATATGGAAGCCAAAGCCGTCTGCGACCAGGCTAAAGCCGATCATCAGCAGGAAGCTCAGACACAAAATCACAATCGTCGGGTGGCTATTAACGAAGCGCGTCAGGGCCTTGCTCGCCATCACCATCAGGGTGATAGCAATAATCACCGCAGCCATCATGACGGCCAGATGGTCGACCATACCCACGGCGGTAATCACCGAGTCGAGAGAGAAGACGGCGTCCAGCACCACGATTTGCGCGACTACCGGCCAGAATTTTGCCCCACGGCGCTGCGTGGTGTGTTCACTGTCCTTGCCTTCGAGCCGCTCATTCAGCTCAACCGTGGCCTTGAACAACAGGAACAACCCGCCGAATAGCATGATCACATCACGCGCGCTAAAGCTCAGATCGTGGAACGTGAAGATAGGGGTGGTCAGCGTGACCAGCCAGGAGATCGAGGCCAGCAGCAGCAAGCGCATCACCATTGCCAACAGCAAACCGGTTACGCGCGCACGATCGCGCTGCGCCGCGGGCAGTTTTTCGGCAAGAATGGCAATAAAGACCAGATTATCGATACCGAGGACTAATTCGATGACGATAAGCGTCACCAGCCCGGCCCAGATTGATGGATCGGCAATCCATTCCATAGTAATAGCAGTACCTTCAGTTATATGACATTTGTCACACTTCGATCATGGATAAAGCACGCGGAAATTGCAATGCTCTCCTGAGATTTCTCTTAATCATGATGTGCTAAATAGCCATCGGCATTAACCCTGATATTTGTATATGGAAGTGAAAACATCCATTCTCCCCAATAATTAGGAAATATCGTAGCAGGTGTTTTAATTATATTAATTGTCAATATAAAGATATTCCTAAAACTGCAAAACTTTGCGCTTAATATTATTCTTAAAAACCAATATTCGGACAGTTGTCTCCTTGCCTGCTATTAGGTTAGCTGCAACAATTCTCCTGCATCAAATGCAAAATCTTCTTGCTGCTATTTTTGTATCGGTCTTCAGGACGGTAATTCATTACTGCTCAGGCATTGAAAATGCTCGAAACATTTATCCTGAAGAATCTGATTTAAGAGGGTGTCTATCCATAATGCATTGTTTTGTCAGTATATTGGTAACTGAAAGCCAAGGGCGGTAGCGTGCCTGAAAGCGTGTGAATCAGCCTCGATTATTCTGTCAATAGCCAATGGATGAATAAGCTTTTTTTAGGACTGATGCCAGTTATATTTCTTTTCGATTAACTGCAATCTAAATGTCCAAACAACCCGCGCTTATTTAAATTGCACAGGATAATTACTCTACCAAAGTGATAAATAATCAATGATGAAATCCAAAATGAAATTGATGCCATTATTGGTGTCTGTGACCTTGATGAGTGGTTGTACGGTCTTACCCGGCAGCAATATGTCAACGATGGGCAAGGATGTGGTCAAACAACAGGACGCCGATTTTGATCTCGACAAAATGGTGAATGTTTATCCACTCACTCCACGCCTCGTCGAACAATTACGCCCGCGTCCCAATGTCGCCCAGCCAAATATGTCTCTGGACCAGGAAATCGCCTCTTATCAGTACCGCGTTGGGCCAGGCGATGTGGTTAGCGTGACTGTCTGGGATCACCCTGAATTGACGACGCCAGCCGGACAATACCGTAGCTCCAGCGACACCGGTAACTGGGTACAGCCCGACGGCACGATGTTCTATCCCTATATCGGCAAAGTCCACGTGGTGGGTAAAACCCTCGCAGAAATTCGTAGCGATGTTACCAGCCGCTTAGCGACGTACATCGCCGATCCGCAGGTGGACGTGAATATCGCCGCATTCCGCTCGCAGAAAGCCTACGTCTCCGGGCAGGTGAACAAATCCGGTCAGCAGGCCATCACCAACGTTCCGCTGACTGTTCTCGACGCGATTAACACCGCGGGCGGCTTAACGGATGCCGCCGACTGGCGCAATGTGGTGCTGACGCACAACGGCAAAGAGGAGCGCATTTCGCTGCAGGCGCTGATGCAAAACGGTGATTTGAGCCAAAACCGTCTGCTTTATCCGGGCGACATTCTGTTTGTTCCGCGTAACGACGATCTCAAAGTGTTCGTGATGGGCGAAGTGAAAAAACAGAGCACGCTCAAAATGGACTTCAGCGGCATGACCCTGACCGAAGCGCTGGGTAATGCAGAAGGCCTGGATCTGACATCCTCCAACGCCAGCGGCATCTTCGTGATTCGTCCGCTGAAAGGTGAGGGCAGTGCGAAAGGCAAGATTGCCAACATCTACCAGCTGGATATGTCCGACGCGACCTCCCTGGTGATGGCGACCGAATTCCGCCTCCAGCCATACGATGTGGTGTATGTCACTACCGCGCCAGTCACTCGCTGGAACCGTCTGATCAACCAGTTGCTGCCAACCATCAGTGGCGTTCGCTACATGACGGACACGGCGCGCGACATTCATACCTGGTAATCCGCGATGTTTAACAAAATTCTGGTGGTATGCGTGGGGAACATTTGTCGTTCCCCGACGGCTGAAAGGTTGCTTCGTCATTATCAGCCCGATCTGGTAGTGGACTCCGCAGGGCTGGGAGCGCTGGTGGGTAAAGGGGCTGATGAACGCGCAACGAGCGTGGCAAAGGAACACAACCTCTCTCTGGACGGGCATTTCGCCCGCCAGGTTTCTGGCCGCTTATGCCGGGAATACGACCTGATCCTGGCGATGGAAAAACGTCACATCAACGCCTTGTGCGAGATAGCGCCAGAGATGCGCGGGAAAGTGATGCTGTTTGGTCACTGGGACAGTGAGCGCGAAATTCCCGATCCGTATCGCAAGAGCCGAGAGGCATTTGAGGCGGTTTATACCTTACTAGACCAGTCTGCCCAACAGTGGGCGCAGGCACTGAACGTTCAGCAGGGATAACAATGACAGAAAAAACAAAACCGTCTGCCGCCCCGATTTCGGGCAGTGATGAAATTGATATTGGTCGTCTGGTCGGGACGATTATCGAGGCGCGCTGGTGGGTGCTGGGTATTACAGCGGTATTCGCGCTGGCTGCCGTGATTTATACCCTGTTCGCTACGCCTATCTACAGCGCTGATGCGCTGGTGCAAATCGAGCAAAACTCCGGTAACTCGCTGGTGCAGGATATCGGCTCGGCGCTGGCCAATAAGCCACCGGCATCCGATGCAGAAATCCAGCTAATCCAGTCACGTATGGTGCTGGGCAAAACTGTTGACGATCTCGACCTGGATATCGCCGTCACCAAAAATACCTTCCCGGTGTTTGGTGCAGGCTGGGACCGCCTGATGGGCCGTCAAAACGACACTGTGAAAGTCACCACCTTTACCTTGCCTAAAGGCACGGCGAAAGATGTTTTCACCCTCACCGTGCTCGGGCCGAAACAGTATGAGCTCAAAAGCGATGCGGGTTTTAGCGCACGCGGCGAAGTGGGACAGATGCTGACTAAAAACGGCGTCACCATGATGGTTAGCGATATTCAGGCTGCCGACGGCGGCGAGTTTACGGTCAGCAAATTCTCGATGCTGGGGATGATCAACAACCTGCAAAATAACCTTACCGTCACCGAAAACGGCAAAGATACGGGCGTTTTGAGCCTGACCTTTACCGGTGAAGATAAGGATATGATCCGCAACGTGCTGAACAGCATTACGCGCAACTACCTTGAGCAGAACGTCGAGCGTAAGTCAGAAGAGGCGGCGAAAAGCCTGGCCTTCCTGGCCAAACAGTTGCCGGAAGTGCGCACGCGTCTGGATGATGCCGAAAACAAACTGAACGCCTATCGCCAACAGAAAGACTCTGTCGATCTGCCGCTCGAAGCCAAATCGGTGCTTGATTCGATGGTCAACATCGATGCACAGCTGAACGAACTGACGTTCAAAGAAGCGGAAATTTCCAAGCTTTATACCAAGGTCCACCCGGCCTACCGTACGCTGCTGGAAAAACGTCAGGCGCTGGAAGATGAGAAAACCAAACTCAACAACCGCGTGACCGCGATGCCGAAAACCCAGCAGGAAATTGTGCGTCTGACGCGCGATGTGGAATCCGGCCAGCAGGTGTATATGCAGCTGCTGAACAAGCAGCAAGAGCTGAAAATCACTGAAGCCAGCACCGTCGGCGACGTGCGTATCGTTGACCCGGCGATCACCCAGCCGGGCGTGCTGAAACCGAAGAAAGCGCTGATTATTCTGGGCAGCATGATCCTCGGTCTGATGCTCTCCATCGTGGGTGTGTTGCTGCGCTCTCTGCTCAATCGCGGTATCGAAAGCCCGCAGGTGCTTGAGGAAAATGGCATTAGCGTTTACGCCAGTATTCCGCTGTCGGAATGGCAAAAATCGCGCGATAGCGTCAAAACGGTTAAAGGGATCAAACGCTACAAACAGAGCCAGCTGCTGGCGGTGGGGAACCCGACGGATCTGGCGATTGAAGCGGTGCGCAGCCTGCGTACCAGCCTGCACTTCGCCATGATGCAGGCGAAAAACAACGTCCTGATGCTGACCGGGGTCAGTCCGTCGATTGGTAAAACCTTCGTCTGCGCCAACCTCGCGGCGGTGATTAGCCAGACCAACAAACGCGTGCTGCTGATCGACTGCGATATGCGTAAGGGATACACCCACGAGCTGCTTGGTACTAATAACGTCAACGGCCTGTCGGAAATTCTGCTCGGTAAAGGCGAAATCAGCCAAAGTGCCAAGCCGACGTCAATCACCAACTTTGACCTCGTGCCGCGTGGTCAGGTGCCGCCCAATCCGTCTGAACTGCTGATGAGCGAGCGTTTCACCCAGCTGGTGAAATGGGCAAGCGAAAACTATGACCTGGTACTGATCGATACTCCACCAATTCTGGCTGTAACCGATGCCGCAGTGGTGGGCCGCCACGCCGGTACGACCCTGATGGTAGCGCGTTATGCGGTCAATACGCTTAAGGAAGTGGAAACCAGCCTGAGCCGCTTCGAGCAGAACGGCATTGAGGTGAAAGGGGTGATTCTGAACTCCATATTCCGTCGCGCGACCGGGTACCAGGATTACGGGTACTACGAGTACGAATATAAGTCTGACAGTAAATAATCGTTTCCCCTCACCCTAACCCTCTCCCGAAAAGGAGAGGGAACTAAAACCCCTCATCCTTCGGGAGAGGGCAGGGGTGAGGGCAACAAGCCATTCGGGGAATAAAATGACAACATCACGCCCTTTGATCTCCATCTATATGCCTACCTGGAATCGCCAGCAGCTGGCGATCCGCGCGATTAAATCGGTCTTACGTCAGGACTACGACCACTGGGAATTGATCGTCGTCGATGATTGCTCGTCGTCTTATGAGCAGCTGCAAAAATTTGTCACCGAACTGAACGACCCGCGCGTGATGTACACCCATAACGATATCAATTCCGGGGCCTGCGCGGTGCGCAATCAGGCCATTATGCAGGCGAAAGGGGAGTTCCTGACCGGTATCGACGATGACGACGAATGGACGCCAAACCGTCTGTCGATTTTCCTGTCGCACAAACATCAACTGGTGACACATGCTTTTTTATACGCCAATGATTATGTCTGCCAGGGCGAAGTGTATTCGCAACCCGCCAGCCTGCCGCTGTATCCGAAATCGCCGTATTCGCGCCGCCTGTTTTACAAACGCAACATCATCGGTAATCAGGTCTTTACCTGGGCGTGGCGCTTCAAAGAGTGTTTATTCGATACCGAACTGAAAGCCGCACAGGATTACGACATTTTCCTGCGCATGGTGATGGAGTACGGCGAACCGTGGAAAGTGGACGACGCCACGCAGATTTTGCACATCAATCACGGCGAAATGCAGATCACCTCATCGCCAAAAAAATTCTCCGGCTACTTCCATTTTTACCGCAAGCACAAAGACAAATTCGACCGTGCCAGCCGGAAGTATCAGCTGTTTACTCTGTATCAGATCCGCAATAAACGCATGAACTGGCGCACGCTGCTGACGCTGTTTTCCGTGCGTAATACCAAGCGTCTGGCTGACGGGCTTCGGGGGAAATAATGATTCTGGAAGATTGCCGTGCCAACGGCTGGAGCCTGCGTCCATGTTGCATGGTTATTGCGTACCGCATCGCACATTTTTGCTCCGTGTGGCGCAAAAAAAATGTGCTCAACAATATATGGGCCGCACCGGTTCTGGTGCTGTACCGCATCATCACCGAATGCCTGTTTGGCTATGAAATCCAGGCCGCCGCGACTATCGGACGCCGTTTCACCATTCACCACGGCTACGCCGTTGTTATCAATAAGTTCGTCGTCGCAGGTGATGATTTCACCATTCGGCACGCCGTCACTATCGGCAATCGTGGCCCGGAAAGCCTGGCCTGCCCGGTGATTGGCAACAACGTTGAACTCGGCGCTAACGTGGTGATGATTGGCGATATTACCGTCGGCAACAACGTCACAATTGGCGCAGGCAGCGTGGTACTGGACAGCATTCCGGATAACGCCCTGGTGGTCGGTGAAAAAGCCCGTGTGAAGGTCATCAAATGAATATTCTGCAATTTAACGTTCGCCTCGCAGAAGGCGGGGCGGCTGGCGTGGCACTGGATCTGCATCAGCGCGCGCTGCAAAAAGGGTTACAGTCCCGCTTTGTTTACGGCTACGGCAAGGGCGGCAAAAAAAGTGTCAGCCACGATAACTATCCTCACGTGCTGAAACAGACGCCACGTCTGACCTCTATTGCCAACATCGCGCTGTTTCGTCTGTTCAACCGCGATCTGTTTGGCAATCTGAATAACCTGTACCGCACCGTGACGCGTACCACCGGACCGGTGGTTCTCCATTTCCACGTCCTTCATAGCTACTGGCTGAAACTGGAAGAGGTGGTCGCGTTCTGTGAAAACGTGCAGGCGCATAAACCGGATACCACCTTTGTCTGGACGCTGCACGATCACTGGAGCGTCACCGGGCGCTGTGCCTTCACCGACGGTTGCGAAGGCTGGAAAACGAACTGCCAGAAATGCCCGACGCTTGCCAACTATCCACCGGTCAAAGTGGATCGCGCGCATCAGCTGGTCGGCGATAAACGTCGGCTGTTCCGCGACATGCTGGCGCTCGGCTGCCAGTTTATCTCTCCGAGTCAGCATGTTGCTGACGCGTTCAACAGTCTGTATGGACCTGGGCGCTGCAAAATTATTAATAACGGTATCGATGTCGCGACGGAAGAAATTCTGGCGGAACTGACGCCGGTTGCCGTCACGCCGGGCAAGCCGAAAATCGCGGTGGTTGCTCATGACCTGCGCTACGACGGTAAAACCAATCAACAGCTGGTGCGCGACATGATGGCGCTCGGCGACAAAATCGAGCTGCACACCTTCGGCAAATTCTCACCGTTCGAGGGGCCGAACGTCACCAACCACGGCTTTGAAACCGATAAGCGCAAGCTGATGAGTGCCCTGAACGGGATGGACGCTCTGGTGTTCAGTTCACGCGTGGATAACTATCCGCTGATTTTGTGTGAAGCGCTGTCGATTGGTGTACCTGTCATCGCCACCCACAGCGACGCCGCGCGCGAAGTGCTGGAAAAATCGGGCGGGAAAACCTTCAGCGAGGATGAGGTGCTGCCGCTGGTGCAACGACCAAAAGCCGAGATTGCCCAGGCCGTTTTTAACACCAGCCTGGAATCGTTCCGCAACCGCAGCCGCAAGGCGTACAGCGGCCAACAGATGCTGGAGGAGTATGTCTCGTTCTATCAGAATCTGTAGTTATCTGCTGTTACCGCTCATCTATCTGCTGGTCAACGTCAAAATAGCCCAACTGGGTGAAAGCTTCCCGATAACCATTGTCACCTTCTTGCCGCTCTTGCTGCTGCTGTACGTCGAGAAGATTAGCGTTAAGAAGCTGATGATTGCCCTGGGGCTGGGTTTTGGTTTAACGGCATTTAACTACATCTTTGGTCAGTCGCTGGATGCCAGTAAGTACGTGACCTCCACCATGCTCTTTGTCTATATCGTGATTATTATTGGTATGGTCTGGAGTATTCGCTTTAAAACAATTTCCCCGCACAATTATCGGAAGATCCTCAGGTTCTTTTATATTGCCGTGGCGTTCATTGTTGTGCTTGCTGCACTGGAAATGGCGCAAATTATTTTGACCGGCGGCAGCAGTCTGATGGAGATTATTTCGAAATATCTCATTTACAGTAATAGCTATGTCATGAACTTCATTAAGTTTGGTGGCAAGCGAACCACTGCGCTCTATTTCGAACCGGCATTTTTTGCTCTGGCACTAATCTCAATTTGGCTCAGCATCAAACAGTTTGGTATCAAAACGCCCAAGACCGATGCTATGATTCTTGCAGGGATTGTTCTGTCAGGTTCCTTCTCTGGGGTAATGACATTTATCTTGTTTTACCTGCTTGAATGGGCCTTTCAGTATCTCAATAAAGACGCGATTAAGAAAAAACTACCGTTAGCAATAATTTCGCTAACCGTATTTTTAGTGGGTATTGTTTTTGCATTTCCCTACATCTCGACGCGTCTGGGTGATTTAGGTACGGAAGGTTCATCGTCCTATTATCGCATTATCGGTCCGCTGGTGATGGTTGGGTATTCGTTAACCCATATTGATGGTGTAGTCAGATTTGGCTCACTTTACGAATATGTTGCATCATTCGGAATCTTTAACGGTGCGGATGTCGGTAAAACCATAGACAATGGTCTGTATCTATTAATTATTTACTTTTCCTGGTTCGCCGTGCTGTTAACGCTCTGGTACCTGTTTAAAGTGTTTAAAATGATGATTAACGCATTTGGTGATAATCAGAATTTTCGTGTTCAGCTTTATCTTTTTACACCAGTGTCGCTGTTCTTTACTGGGTCAATATTTAGCCCGGAATATGCATTCTTAATTGTCTGTCCGTTTATTTTGCGTAAAGCGCTCAATATTACGAACGTATGACGAAACGAGGTGGTTTATGTTTCTTAGCGTCATTACTGTCGCCTTTCGCAACCACGAAGGGGTCGTAAAAACCTGGCGCTCGCTGCGCAATCTGGCACGCGATCCGAGCATCACCTTTGAATGGGTAGTGGTGGACGGCGGTTCGAACGATGGCACGGCGGAGTTTCTGGAAAAACTCAACGGTGAGTTCAACTTACGTTACATCAGCGAGAAAGATAACGGCATTTACGATGCGATGAATAAAGGCATCGAGATGGCGCAAGGGCGCTATGCAATCTTTCTCAATTCGGGTGATGTTTTCCATGAAGATGTGGCACTGTTTGCCCGCCAACTGTCGCGTCAGAAAGAGGACGCGATGTTTATCGGTGATGCGCTGCTGGACTTCGGTGATGGCAATAAAATTCGGCGTAGCGCCAAAAGCGGCTGGTATATCTACCACAGTTTACCGGCCAGCCATCAGGCGATTTTCTTCCCGACTGCCGGGCTGAAAAAACAGCCGTATGACTTGCAATATAAAGTGTCATCAGATTATGCGTTGGCCGCCAGTTTGTATAAATCTGGATATCCGTTCCGCCGCATAAAAGGGCTGGTGTCGGAATTCTCAATGGGCGGAGTGTCAACCTCGAATAATCTGGAATTATGTCAGGATGCCAAAAAAGTGCAGCGCAATATATTACGCGTGCCGGGCTTCTGGGCGGAATTGTCCTATTTATTACGTCTGAGAACGACAGGCAAAACGAAAGCCTTATATAACAAAGCGTAGGTGTAAGGAAAGGTGATGCAGGATCTCAGTGGTTTTACCGTCCCGAAAGGTTTTCGCGGTGGTAATGGAATTAAGGTGCAACTCTGGTGGGCCGTGCAAGCAACATTATTTGCCTGGTCTCCGCAGGTGTTGTATCGCTGGCGAGCTTTTTTGTTGCGTTTATTTGGCGCGAAAATTGGCAAAAATGTGGTTGTTCGCCCGTCAGTGAAAATTACCTATCCCTGGAAATTAACCCTCGGTGATTACGCCTGGGTAGGTGATGACGCGGTGTTATATACCCTTGGTGAGATAACGATTGGCGCAAATTCCGTGGTGTCGCAGAAGTGTTATTTGTGCACCGGTAGCCATGATTTTATGAGTCAGCATTTTGATATTAATGCCACGCCGATTGTGATCGGCGAAAAATGCTGGCTGGCGACAGATGTTTTTGTCGCACCTGGTGTTTCTGTTGGCGATGGCACGGTCATTGGTGCCCGCAGCAGCGTATTTAAATCGCTACCGGCAAATAAGATTTGCCGTGGCAACCCCGCAGTGGTGATACGCGAACGCGTTGAAACTGAATAATTTCTGATTGATAAGTACAGAGGAATATAAACATGTCTAAAGTCGCTCTCATCACTGGCGTTACCGGTCAGGACGGTTCTTACCTGGCGGAATTCCTGCTGGAGAAAGGTTACGAAGTTCACGGTATTAAACGCCGCGCCTCTTCGTTTAATACCGAGCGTGTGGACCACATCTATCAGGATCCTCATGCCGCCAACCCGAAATTCCATTTGCACTACGGCGACCTGACCGACAGCTCCAACCTGACGCGTATTCTGCAGGAAGTGCAGCCGGATGAAGTGTACAACCTGGGCGCAATGAGCCACGTAGCGGTCTCCTTCGAATCCCCGGAATACACCGCAGATGTCGATGGCATGGGTACGCTGCGCCTGCTGGAAGCGATTCGCTTCCTCGGCCTGGAAAAGAAAACCCGTTTCTACCAGGCGTCCACCTCTGAGCTGTACGGCCTGGTACAAGAAATCCCGCAGAAAGAGACAACGCCATTCTACCCGCGCTCTCCGTATGCGGTCGCCAAACTGTACGCCTACTGGATCACCGTGAACTACCGCGAATCCTACGGCATGTACGCCTGTAACGGCATTCTGTTCAACCACGAATCCCCACGTCGTGGCGAAACCTTCGTGACTCGCAAAATCACCCGCGCGATCGCCAACATCGCTCAGGGCCTGGAATCTTGCCTGCACCTCGGCAACATGGATTCCCTGCGTGACTGGGGTCATGCGAAAGACTACGTGAAAATGCAGTGGATGATGTTGCAGCAGGATAACCCGGAAGATTTCGTGATTGCGACCGGCGTGCAGTACTCCGTGCGTCAGTTCGTTGAAATGGCGGCGGCACAGCTTGGCATCAAACTGCGCTTCGAAGGCACTGGCGTAGAAGAGCGCGGTGTGGTGGTTTCTGTCACCGGTCACGATGCGCCGGGCGTGAAACCAGGCGATGTGATCGTCCAGGTTGACCCGCGTTACTTCCGTCCTGCGGAAGTGGAAACCCTGCTCGGCGACCCGACCAAAGCGCACGAAAAACTGGGCTGGAAACCGGAAATCACCCTGCAGGAAATGGTCTCTGAAATGGTTGCCAACGATCTTGAAGCAGCGAAAAAGCACTCTCTGCTCAAGTCTCATGGCTACGAGGTTGCCATCGCGCTGGAGTCCTGAGTCATGACCAAACAACGTATTTTTGTCGCCGGTCATCGTGGAATGGTGGGTTCAGCCATTGTCCGTCAGTTGGAGCAGCGCGGCGACGCTGAACTGATTGTCCGCACCCGCGACGAGCTGAACCTGCTCGATGGCCAGGCGGCGCAGCAGTTCTTTGCGAACGAACGTATTGACCAGGTGTATCTGGCGGCAGCGAAAGTGGGCGGTATTGTCGCCAACAACAGCTACCCGGCGGATTTCATCTACGAGAACATGATGATCGAGAGCAACATCATTCACGCCGCGCATCTGCACAACGTGAACAAGCTGCTGTTCCTCGGCTCATCCTGTATCTACCCGAAGCTGGCCAAACAGCCAATCGCCGAAAGCGAGCTGTTACAGGGAACGCTGGAAGCGACGAACGAACCCTACGCGATTGCAAAAATTGCCGGGATCAAACTGTGCGAATCCTATAACCGCCAGTATGGCCGCGACTATCGCTCGGTGATGCCGACCAATCTGTACGGTCCGCACGATAACTTCCACCCGAGTAATTCGCACGTGATCCCGGCGCTGCTGCGTCGGTTCCACGAAGCGACGGCGGAAAACACCCCGGATGTGGTGGTGTGGGGCAGCGGGACGCCGATGCGCGAGTTCCTGCACGTGGATGATATGGCGGCCGCCAGTATTCACGTGATGGAGCTGGACCGCGAGGTGTGGGCTGAGAACACCCAGCCGATGCTGTCGCACATCAACGTCGGTACTGGCGTTGATTGCACCATTCGCGAACTGGCGCAGACCATCGCCCAGGTGGTGGGCTACAAAGGACGCGTGGTGTTCGACGCCACTAAGCCCGATGGCACACCGCGTAAATTGCTGGACGTGACGCGTCTGCACCAGCTCGGCTGGTATCACGAAGTGTCGCTCGAACAGGGACTGGCCAGTACGTACCAGTGGTTCCTGGAAAACCAGCACCGCTTCCGGGGGTAATTATGTTTTTAAGTCAGGAAGATTTTGCCACGGTAGTACGTTCCACTCCGCTGATTTCCATCGATTTAATCGTGGAGAATGAACGCGGCGAGTTTCTTCTCGGCAAGCGCACCAATCGCCCGGCGCAAGGGTTTTGGTTCGTGCCGGGAGGACGCGTGCAAAAAGATGAGACGTTAGAAAATGCTTTCGAACGTCTCACTCTGGCGGAGCTGGGGCTGCGTCTGCCGATGGCGGCAGGCCAGTTTTACGGGGTATGGCAGCACTTCTATGACGATAACTTCTCCGGCACTGATTTCAGCACTCACTACGTGGTGCTGGGTTTTCGCCTGAAAGTGAGTGAGGCAGACCTGCGTCTGCCTGATTCTCAACACGACGATTACCGCTGGCTGGAACAGGGCGCGTTGCTGGACAGTGACAACGTTCATGACAACAGCCGCGCGTACTTCCTCGCTGATCGTCAGGCCGGAGTGCCAGGCATATGAAAATTTTGGTGTACGGAATCAACTATTCGCCGGAGTTAACCGGTATCGGCAAGTACACCGGTGAGATGGTGGAGTGGATGGCCCGTCAGGGCCACGAGGTGCGGGTCATTACGGCCCCGCCTTACTACCCGGAATGGAAGGTCGGCGAGCGTTATTCCAGCTGGCGCTATCGCCGCGAGCAGGGAGCCGCGACCGTCTGGCGTTGCCCGCTGTATGTGCCAAAACAACCCTCGACGCTGAAACGCCTGCTGCATTTGGGAAGCTTTGCCCTGAGCAGTTTCTTCCCGCTGATGGCTCAGCGTCGCTGGAAGCCGGATCGCATTATCGGCGTGGTGCCAACCCTGTTTTGTACGCCAGGTATGCGCCTGCTGGGCAAACTCAGTGGCGCCCGCACCTTGCTGCACATCCAGGATTATGAAGTGGACGCCATGCTCGGTTTAGGTATGGCCGGGAAAGGCAAGGGCGGAAAAGTTGCGAAACTGGCCAGTGCCTTTGAGCGCAGCGGTCTGCATAACGTCGATTATGTTTCGACCATTTCGCGCTCGATGATGAATAAAGCGCAGGAGAAAGGCGTTCCGGCGCAGAAAATTGTCTTCTTCCCGAACTGGTCCGAAGTGGCGCGTTTTCGCGACGTGACGCAGAGCGATGCGCTGGCATTACGTGCGCAGCTCGGTTTACCTGTCGATCAAAAAATCATTCTTTACTCCGGCAACATCGGGGAAAAACAGGGACTGGAAAGCGTTATCGACGCGGCGCAGCAGCTTGATAAACATCCGTGGGTGTTTGTGATTGTCGGGCAGGGCGGCGGTAAAGCCCGGCTTGAAAAAATGGTCAGCGAACGCGGCCTGAACAACGTTAAATTTTTCCCGCTTCAGTCTTACGAGGCACTTCCTGCCTTGCTGAAGATGGGTGATTGTCATCTGGTGGTGCAAAAGCGCGGCGCAGCCGATGCGGTTCTGCCGTCCAAACTGACCAATATTTTGGCCGTCGGCGGCAACGCGGTGATCACCGCTGAGCCTGAAACCGAGTTAGGCCAGCTGTGCGAAAGCTATCCGGGGATCGCCGTTTGCGTGGAACCGGAATCGGTCAATGCGCTGGTGACCGGGATTGAACTGGCTCTCGCCATGCCGAAAGAGAACACGGTGGCACGTGAATATGCCGAACGCACGCTCGAGAAAGAGAACGTGCTTAGCCAATTTATTGCAGATATACGGGGATAAATCATGAGTCAGAATAAATTGTACCCGGTGGTGATGGCGGGTGGCTCTGGTAGTCGGCTGTGGCCGCTGTCCCGCGTGCTTTACCCCAAGCAGTTCCTGTGCCTGAAAGGGGAACTCACCATGCTGCAAACCACGGTTTCGCGTCTCAACGGCGTGGAGTGCGAAAGCCCGGTGGTGATTTGCAACGAGCAGCACCGTTTTATCGTTGCCGAGCAGCTGCGTCAGCTCAATAAGCTGACCGAAAACATCATTCTTGAGCCCGCTGGCCGCAATACCGCGCCGGCGATTGCCCTGGCGGCACTGGCCGCCCAGCGCAGCAGCCCGGACTGTGACCCGCTGATGTTGGTGCTGGCCGCCGACCACGTGATTCAGCAGGAAGACGCCTTCCGTGACGCGGTGCGTGCTGCCATTCCGTATGCCGAAAGCGGCAAACTGGTGACCTTCGGCATCGTGCCGGATCTGCCGGAAACAGGATATGGTTACATTCGTCGCGGCGATGTGACCACTGGCGAAGGTGATAGCGTGGCGTTTAACGTGGCGCAGTTTGTCGAAAAACCGAATCTGGAAACGGCGCAGGCTTACGTCGCCAGCGGCGAATATTACTGGAACAGCGGCATGTTCCTGTTCCGCGCAGGGCGTTATCTGGAGGAACTGGAGAAGTATCGCCCGGATATTCTTCGCGCCTGCGAAAAAGCGATGGCGGTGGTTGACCCGGATCTCGACTTTATCCGCGTGGACGAAGCGTCATTCCTCGCCTGCCCGGAAGAGTCAGTGGACTATGCGGTGATGGAGCGCACGGCGGACGCGGTAGTGGTACCGATGGATGCGGGCTGGAGCGATGTTGGCTCGTGGTCGTCACTGTGGGAAATCAGCGCTCATACGGCGGAAGGCAACGTCCATCATGGCGATGTCATCAGCCATAAAACCGAAAACAGCTATATCTATGCGGAGTCTGGTCTTGTGACCACCGTGGGCGTGAAAGATTTGGTGGTAGTGCAGACCAAAGACGCGGTGCTGATTGCCGATCGCAACTCGGTGCAGGACGTCAAAAAAGTCGTCGAGCAGATCAAAGCTGATGGTCGTCATGAGCATCACATTCACCGCGAAGTGTACCGTCCGTGGGGCAAATATGACTCCATCGATGCGGGCGAGCGTTATCAGGTCAAGCGCATCACCGTGAAACCCGGTGAGGGGCTATCCGTGCAGATGCACCATCATCGCGCCGAACACTGGGTGGTGGTGGCAGGCACGGCAAAAGTCACCATTGATGATGACGTCAAACTGCTCGGCGAAAACGAATCTATCTATATCCCGCTCGGTGCGACCCATTGCCTGGAAAACCCAGGGAAAATTCCTCTCGATCTGATCGAAGTGCGCTCCGGTTCCTACCTGGAAGAGGACGACATTGTCCGCTTCCAGGACCGGTACGGACGGGTTTAGCGCCGGTTAACAACGCCCGGAGGCGCTTCGCTTACCGGGCCTACAGGACCGTAGGCCGGATAAGCGCAGCGCCATCCGGCAAATAACGACAAAGACAATTTTGACCATTTTGGGTCAGGGCCGACTGTTGCCTGAAAAAGGGTAAAACCATGAATAAATTAACCTGTTTCAAAGCCTACGATATTCGCGGCAAGTTAGGCGAAGAGTTGAATGAAGACATCGCGTGGCGCATTGGTCGCGCGTACGGCGAATATCTGAAACCGAAAACTATCGTGCTGGGCGGCGATGTGCGCCTGACAAGCGAAGCGCTAAAACTGGCGCTGGCGAAAGGGTTGCAGGACGCGGGTGTGGATGTGCTGGATATCGGCCTGTCCGGTACCGAAGAGATCTATTTCGCCACCTTCCATCTGGGCGTCGACGGCGGTATCGAAGTCACCGCCAGCCATAACCCGATGGATTACAACGGCATGAAGCTGGTGCGTGAAGGCGCACGTCCAATCAGCGGCGACACCGGCCTGCGCGACGTACAGCGTCTGGCCGAAGCCAACGATTTCCCGCCGGTAAACGAAGCCGCGCGCGGCACCTACCAACAAATCGATCTGCGCAAAGACTATATCGATCACCTGCTCGGCTACATCAACGTCAAAAATATCACCCCGCTGAAGCTGGTGATCAACTCCGGGAACGGCGCCGCTGGCCCGGTTGTGGATGCCCTCGAAGCGCGCTTTAAAGCCCTGAATGTGCCGGTAACGTTCGTGAAAGTTCACAACACCCCGGACGGCAACTTCCCGAACGGTATTCCTAACCCGCTACTGCCCGAGTGCCGGGATGATACCCGCAATGCGGTGATTGAGCACGGCGCGGACATGGGCATCGCCTTTGACGGCGACTTTGACCGCTGCTTCCTGTTCGATGAGAACGGCCAGTTTATCGAAGGCTATTACATCGTCGGCCTGCTGGCTGAAGCCTTCCTCGAAAAAAATCCGGGCGCGAAAATCATTCACGATCCGCGCCTCTCCTGGAACACCGTCGACGTAGTGAGCGCGGCGGGCGGCACGCCGGTGATGTCGAAAACCGGTCATGCGTTCATCAAAGAGCGCATGCGCGAAGAAGACGCGATTTACGGCGGCGAAATGAGCGCCCATCACTACTTCCGCGATTTTGCCTACTGCGACAGCGGAATGATCCCGTGGCTGCTGGTGACGGAACTGCTGTGCCTGAAAGGACAAACCCTGGGCGAACTGGTTCGCGACCGCATGGCGGCGTTCCCGGCGAGCGGCGAGATCAACAGCAAGCTGGAACTGCCCGCCGAGTCTATCGCCCGCGTGGAGCAACATTTTGCGCTGCACGCGCTGGAGATCGACCGCACGGACGGGATCAGCATGTCGTTCCCGCAGTGGCGCTTTAATTTGCGCTCGTCGAATACGGAGCCGGTGGTGCGCCTGAACGTGGAGTCGCGCGCTGATGTTCCGCTGATGGAGGCGCGAACGCAGGATATTTTGGCGCTGTTGAAGGCGTAATGGCATTTCGTCGCCCGCTACATTCCCCTCACCCCGGTCCTCTCCCCAGAGGGGCGAGGGGGAAAAGACCGCACCGAGCGATCCCCTCTCCCCTTTGAGGAGAGGGTTAGGGTGAGGGATGTAGTGGGGAACTTAAAGGAACAACGATGACAAATCTAAAAAAGCGCGAGCGAGCCAAAACGAATGCATCGTTAATTTCAATGGTGCAGCGTTTTTCTGACATCACCATCATGTTCGGTGGGCTGTGGGTGGTGTGTCAGGTCAGCGGGCTGTCGTTTTTATATATGCATTTGCTGATGGCGCTTTTGGCGCTGGTGGTCTTTCAGATGATCGGTGGGATGACCGATTTCTACCGCTCTTACCGTGGCGTCAAAATCACCACCGAACTGATGCTACTCCTGCAAAACTGGACGCTCAGCCTGATCTTCAGCGCCGGGCTGGTGGCGTTCAGCAGCGACTTCGATAACAGCCTCAAAACCTATCTGTGCTGGTATGCGTTAACCAGCGTCGGAATGGTGGTCTGCCGCTCCCTGATCCGCTTCTTCGCCGGGTGGCTGCGCAATCGCGGCTACAACAAGCGTTATGTGGCGGTGGCCGGGGATTTACCCGTGGGCCAGGCGTTGCTGGACAGTTTCCGCAAAGAGCCGTGGCTGGGCTTTGACGTGGTGGGGGTTTATCACGACGCCAAACCGGGCGGCGTAACGGCTGACTGGGCGGGCAACTACGAACAGTTGATTGAAGATGCCCGCGCGGGAAAAATTCACAACGTCTATCTCGCCCTCAAAATGAGCGAAGAGTCGTGCATTAAATACCTGATGCGCGAGCTGGCCGATACGACCTGCTCGGTTATCCTGATCCCCGATGTGTTTACCTTCAATATCCTGCATTCGCGTATCGAAGAGGTAAATGGCGTACCGGTTGTGCCGCTGTATGACACGCCGCTGTCCGGGATCAATCGCCTGCTGAAACGCGCGGAAGATATTGTCCTTTCCTCTCTGATCCTGCTGCTGATTTCGCCGGTACTGTGCGGGATTGCGCTGGCGGTCAAACTCACTTCACCTGGCCCGATTATTTTCCGCCAGACCCGCTACGGAATGGACGGCAAGCCGATTATGGTCTGGAAGTTTCGCTCAATGAAAGTGATGGAAAATGCCAGCGTCGTGACCCAGGCCACGCAGAACGATCCGCGCGTAACCCGCGTCGGGAACTTCCTGCGCCGCACGTCGCTGGACGAACTGCCGCAATTTATCAACGTACTGACCGGCGGAATGTCGATCGTCGGGCCGCGCCCCCATGCCGTCGCGCATAACGAGCAGTACCGCGCGCTGATCGAGGGCTACATGCTGCGTCACAAAGTGAAGCCCGGCATCACCGGATGGGCGCAAATCAACGGCTGGCGCGGTGAAACCGACACGCTGGAAAAAATGGAAAAACGCGTTGAGTTCGATCTGGAGTACATCCGCGAGTGGAGTGTCTGGTTCGATATCAAAATCGTGTTTCTGACGATTTTCAAAGGTTTTGTCAACAAAGCGGCGTACTAACATGAGCTTACGTGAAAAAACCATCAGCGGTGCTAAGTGGTCAGCGATGGCCACGATCATCATCATCGGCCTCGGGCTGGTGCAGATGACCGTGTTGGCTCGCATTATTGATAATCATCAGTTTGGTTTGCTGACGGTATCGTTAGTGATTATCGCCCTGGCCGATACGTTGTCGGATTTCGGTATTGCCAACTCGATTATTCAGCGTAAGGAGATCAGCCATCTTGAGCTGACCACTCTTTACTGGCTTAACGTCGGGCTGGGCATTGCGGTGTGTGTGGGAGTGTTTTTGCTGAGTGGTGTTATTGGCGATGTGCTGAATAACCCGGACCTCGCGCCGCTCATTCGCACGCTGTCATTTGCATTTGTGGTGATTCCGCACGGTCAGCAGTTCCGCGCGCTGATGCAAAAGGAGCTGGAGTTCAACAAAATCGGCATGATCGAGACCTCATCGGTGCTGGCCGGGTTTACCTTCACCGTGGTCAGCGCCCATTTTTGGCCGCTGGCGATGACGGCGATCCTTGGGTATCTGGTCAACACCGCGGTGCGTACGCTGCTGTTTGGCTTCTTTGGCCGCAAAATTTACCGTCCGGGATTTCATTTCTCGCTGGCATCGGTGTCATCCAATTTGCGTTTTGGCGCATGGCTGACCGCCGATAGCATCATCAATTACGTTAATACCAACCTCTCCACGCTGTTTCTGGCGCGTATTCTCGGCGCCAGCGTCGCGGGCGGCTATAACCTCGCTTACAACGTGGCGGTGGTGCCGCCGATGAAACTCAACCCCATCATCACCCGCGTGCTGTTCCCGGCGTTTGCCAAAATTCAGGACGACACCGAAAAGCTGCGCGTGAACTTCTACAAGCTGCTGTCAGTGGTGGGGATTATCAACTTCCCGGCGCTGCTGGGGCTGATGGTGGTTTCAAACAATTTTGTCCCGCTGGTGTTTGGCGAGAAGTGGAGCGGGATTATCCCGATTCTGCAGCTGCTGTGCGTGGTGGGGCTGCTGCGTTCCGTCGGCAATCCGATTGGTTCGCTGCTGATGGCCAAAGCACGCGTTGATATCAGCTTCAAATTCAACGTTTTTAAAACCTTTCTGTTTATTCCGGCGATCGTGGTAGGCGGCCATATGGCGGGTGCGATTGGCGTGACGCTGGGCTTCCTGCTGGTGCAGATCATCAATACGGTTCTGAGCTATTTCGTGATGATCAAACCGGTGCTCGGCTCCAGTTATCGCCAGTACATCCTGAGCCTGTGGCTGCCGTTTTACCTGTCGCTGCCGACACTTGCGGTGAGCTACGGATTAGGGTTTGTGCTTAACGGACATCTGCCGCTGGGTGCGCTGCTGGCGGTACAAATTGCCGCCGGTGCGCTGGCGTTTGTGGTGATGATTGTGCTGTCCCGCAACGCGCTGGTGGTCGAAATGAAGCGCCAGTTTTGTCGCAGCGAGAAGATGAAGACGTTACTGAGGGCGGGGTGATTTCCCCCTCACCCTAACCCTCTCCCTCAGGGAGAGGGGACAGTCTGTGCATATTTCACCCTCTCCCGTGGGAGAGGGCCGGGGTGAGGGCATCAGGCCGCACCTGTTATGTGAAGAACCCCTTTTAGAGGTCATTATGAAATTATTGATTCTTGGCAACCATACCTGCGGCAACCGTGGCGATAGCGCCATTCTGCGCGGTTTACTGGATGCAATTAACACCCTTGAGCCTGAGACAGAAGTGGATGTGATGAGCCGCTACCCGGTGAGCTCGTCGTGGTTACTGAATCGTCCGGTGATGGGCGATCCGCTCTACAGCCAGATGAAACAGCACAATAACGCGGCGGGCGTAGTGGGGCGTGTGAAGAAGGTGCTGCGCCGCCGTTATCAGCATCAGGTGCTGCTGTCGCGTGTGACTGACACCGGCAAGCTGCGCAATATCGCCATTGCGCAAGGCTTTACTGATTTTGTGCGCCTGCTGTCGGGTTATGACGCCATCATCCAGGTCGGCGGTTCGTTCTTCGTCGATCTGTACGGCGTACCGCAGTTTGAACATGCGCTCTGTACTTTCATGGCGAAAAAGCCGCTGTTTATGATTGGTCACAGCGTTGGACCATTCCAGGACCCGCAGTTTAACCAACTGGCGAACTATGTTTTTGGTCACTGTGACGCGTTGATTCTGCGTGAATCCGTGAGCCTCGACCTGATGAAACGCAGCGAGATTGATACGTCGAAAGTGGAACATGGCGTGGATACGGCCTGGCTGGTGGATCATCAGGAGCAGAATTTTGTTGCCAGCTACGCGGTGCAGCACTGGCTGAACGTCGCGGCAGAGCAAAAAACGGTCGCCATTACCCTGCGCGAACTGGCTCCGTTCGATAAACGTCTGGGAACGACCCAGGCGGCCTACGAACAGGCGTTCGCCGAGGTGGTGAATCGCGTGCTCGACAGTGGCTATCAGGTGCTGGCGCTCTCGACCTGTACCGGAATTGACAGTTACAACAAAGATGACCGCATGGTGGCGCTGAATTTACGTCATCTGGTGAACGATCCGTCGCGCTACCACGTGGTGATGGATGAACTCAACGATCTGGAAATGGGCAAGCTGCTTTCTGCCTGCGACCTGACGGTGGGGACGCGCCTGCACTCCGCGATTATCTCGATGAACTTTGGCACGCCGGCCATCGCCATCAACTACGAGCACAAATCAGCGGGCATTATGCAGCAGCTCGGGATGCCAGAAATGGCGGTGGATATTCGCCATCTGCTCGACGGTTCCCTTGGCGCAATGGTCGGCGATACGCTGGGTCAGCTCCCTGCCATCAATGAACGCCTGGCGCGTGCGGTGAAAGCCGAGCGGGAAAATGGCATCAGCATGGTGAAATCCGTCCTCGATCGCATCGGGGAGGGCAAATGAAGGTTGGTTTCTTCTTACTGAAATTCCCGCTCTCGTCTGAAACGTTTGTGTTGAACCAGATCACCGCGTTTATCGATATGGGATACGACGTGGAGATTGTCGCCCTGCAAAAGGGCGATACGCAGAATACCCATGCCGCCTGGACGCAGTATGATTTGGCGGCGAAAACCCGCTGGTTGCAGGATGAACCCCAGGGGCGACTGTCAAAACTGCGCTACCGCGCCACGCAAACGCTGCGTGGCCTGCATCGCCCATCCACGTGGCGGGCGCTGAACGTGTCGCGCTACGGCGCGGAGTCGCGCAACCTGATCCTCTCCTCAATTCGCGGGCAAACGTCGCAGCCGTTTCGCGCCGATGTGTTTATCGCCCACTTCGGCCCGGCCGGTGTAACGGCGGCAAAACTGCGCGAACTGGGTGTGATTGATGGCAAAATCGCGACTATTTTCCACGGGATCGACATCTCTAGCCATGAAGTGCTGAACCACTACACGGGCGAATATCAACAGCTGTTTCGTCGCGGCGACATGATGCTGCCCATCAGTGACCTGTGGGCGGGACGACTGAAAAACATGGGCTGTCCGCCTGATAAAATCACCGTGTCGCGGATGGGGGTGAACATGGATCGCTTCACCCAGCGCCCGGTGAAAGTGCCGGGAAAACCTTTGCAAATTATCTCCGTGGCGCGTCTCACTGAGAAAAAAGGGCTGCACGTGGCGATTGAAGCCTGCCGTCAGCTCAAGGCGCGCGGGTTTGATTTCCACTATCGCATCCTCGGCATCGGCCCGTGGGAGCGCCGTCTGCGCACGTTGATCGAGCAATATCAGCTCGAGGGATATGTTGAGATGCCGGGCTTTAAACCCAGCCATGAAGTGAAAGCGATGCTCGACGATGCCGATGTGTTTCTGCTGCCCTCCGTGACCGGCACCGATGGCGATATGGAAGGTATCCCCGTGGCGCTGATGGAGGCGATGGCGGTCGGTATTCCGGTGGTCTCGACCGTGCACAGCGGCATTCCGGAACTGATCGAGCCGGGCCATTCCGGCTGGTTGGTACCTGAAAATAACGCGGCGGCGCTCGCCGAACGACTGGCGGCGTTTGGCGATATTGGACAGCAAGAGCTGGAACCTGTGCTGCACAATGCCCGGCAGAAAGTCGAAACTGAATTTAATCAGCAGGTCATCAATCGCCAACTTGCGAGCCTGCTGCAAACGCTGTAAAGCCGAGGTCTTATGCTTAAGAAGATAACCCGACGCACCTTTGTGACTTCCTGCTCATTGCTGGCGGCAACACCGTTGCTCACCTCGCGGCTCGCGCGGGCGGCTGGTCGCGGCACGGTCGATATCAGCCAGTATAATCGCAACGACTGGATCGCCGCTTTCAAGCAGGCTTTCATCGACGGCGATACGGTGGTGGTCCCGGCAGGGTTGACCTGCGAGAACATCAATACCGGGATTTTTATTCCTGATGGTAAAACGTTGCTGATCCGTGGAGCGCTGACCGGCAACGGGCGCGGGCGTTTCGTGTTGCAGGAAGGCTGTAAAGTGATCGGCGAAGGGAAGGGACGCACCGAAAATATCACCCTCGACGTGCGCGGCTCCGATTGTGTTATCCAGGGTCTGGCGATGAGTGGCTTCGGACCGGTCACGCAGATTTATATTGGTGGAAAAAACGATCGTGTGATGCGTAATCTGCTCATCGACAATATCAGCGTGTCACAGGCTAACTACGCCATTCTGCGCCAGGGATTCCATAATCAGGTCGACGGCGCGAGGATCACCAACAGCCGTTTCAGCCATCTGCAGGGCGATGCGATTGAGTGGAATGTGGCGATTAACGATCGCAATATTCTGATTTCTGACCACGTGATCGACAACATCAACTGCACTAACGGCAAGATCAACTGGGGTATCGGCATTGGCCTCGCCGGAAGTACCTACGATAACGACTATCCTGAAAAACAGGCCGTGAAGAACTTTGTGGTGGCGAACATCACCGGCAGTAACTGTCGCCAGCTGGTTCATGTTGAGAACGGAAAACACTTTATTATCCGTAACATCAAAGCCAAAAACATCACTCCCGATTTCAGTAAGAAAGCGGGGATTGATAACGCCACGGTGGCGATTTACGGCTGCGATAATTTTGTCATCGACAATGTTGATATGGTCAACAGCGCCGGAATGCTCATTGGCTACGGGGTGATTAAAGGCAATTATCTGTCGATCCCGCAAAACTTTAAACTGAACGATATCCGCCTGGATAACCGACAGCTGGCGTATAAACTGCGCGGTATCCAGATTTCGTCCGGCAATGCGACCTCGTTTGTCGCCATCACTAATGTCGAAATGCAGCGCGCTACGCTAGAGCTGCACAACAAACCGCAACACCTGTTTTTGCGTAACATCAAGGTGATGCAAGAGGCCGCTGTGGGGCCAGCGCTGAAAATGAATTTTGACCTGCGTAAAGACGTGCGCGGTAAATTCATGGCGAAGAACGAGACCCTGCTGTCGCTGGCAAATATCCACGCAGTTAATGAAAACGGGCAGAGCTCAGTGGATATCGACCGGGTGGATCAGCAGGTGGTGAATGTGGAGCGGCTAAACTTCAAATTGCCCCGCAGATAGAATTTACGTCGGCCATTTTGCGATTAATCTGGATCAAAACTGTGACGTATTCGGACAACAACTACTGTAATTTGTGGGTCGAAAGCGTACCATCAGGTCCAGAATTACCGCAAAACATGCTGGCGAAAACAGGTTTAACAGCTATAATTCGGCAACCATTTTAAGGTGGAAGAAATAATGATTAATTTGAAAGCAGTCATTCCGGTAGCGGGTCTGGGCATGCATATGCTGCCAGCCACGAAGGCGATTCCTAAAGAAATGCTACCGATCGTCGACAAGCCGATGATTCAGTACATCGTTGACGAGATTGTTGCTGCAGGGATCAAAGAAATCGTTCTGGTGACTCACTCTTCCAAGAATGCGGTAGAGAACCACTTCGACACCTCTTACGAACTCGAAGCGCTGCTTGAGCAGCGTGTTAAGCGTCAGCTCCTGGCCGAAGTGCAGTCCATCTGCCCGCCTGGAGTGACCATCATGAACGTTCGCCAGGCACAGCCGCTGGGCCTGGGACATTCCATTCTGTGTGCGCGTCCTATTGTCGGCGATAATCCGTTTATCGTGGTGCTGCCAGATATCATTCTGGACAATGCTTCTGCCGATCCGCTGCGTTACAACCTTGCCGCTATGGTCGCGCGTTTCAATGAAACGGGGCGCAGCCAGGTGCTGGCCAAACGCATGAAAGGCGATCTGTCCGAGTACTCTGTGATTAAAACCAAAGAGCCGCTGGATTCAGAAGGGCAGGTGAGCCGTATCGTTGAGTTCATCGAAAAACCCGATCAGCCACAGACCCTGGCTTCCGATCTAATGGCGGTGGGCCGCTACGTGCTGAACGCTGATATCTGGGCCGAACTGGAAAAAACAGAACCGGGCGCGTGGGAACGTATTCAGCTGACTGATGCTATTGCAGAACTGGCTAAAAAACAGTCTGTTGATGCGATGCTGATGACAGGTGACAGCTACGACTGCGGTAAGAAAATGGGTTATATGCAGGCATTCGTGAACTACGGGCTGCGCAACCTGAAGGAAGGGGCGAAGTTCCGTAAGAGCATTGAGAAGATGCTGACAAACGAGTGATTATTTAGTCCTGCTAAGTTTGCAGTAAAGTAGCGGCAACTGATCATCCTGAGCGAAGGTAAATGCTCAAGAATGATAGTTGCCGTTTTTTGTTTTTAAAGTTCCAGAATTACAAAGAGTTACCTGTTGTTTTTTTGGACTACTTGATAAGGATTTCTACTTGTTTCTGGGGACGATAAGGACGACAATTAACGTTCTTCTGTGGTTATCCACTGGTTTTTTTACGTCCGGAAACTGACTGCAGAACACTCATTTTAAGCAATCGCTCAGTGCACTGGTAGCTGTAAAGCCAGGGGCGGTAGCGTGTCAATTTTCTGTTTTCGTCCCTATTATTATCCTGAATTCAGAACATCAATATCTCGATATATTCAATCTACGGAATAGCTAACGTGAAAATTCTTGTTACTGGCGGTGCCGGTTTTATCGGTTCAGCTGTAGTGCGGCATATAATTAAAAGTACCCAGGATGAAGTGGTCAATGTCGACAAATTGACCTATGCCGGTAACCTGGAATCGCTTGCTGAAGTGAGTGATAGCGAGCGTTATGCGTTTGAGCAGGCAGACATCTGCGACAAAGCGGCGATGGAACGCATTTTTGCTGCTCATAAGCCTGATGCGGTGATGCATCTTGCGGCGGAAAGCCATGTGGATCGTTCTATCACTGGCCCGGCGGCGTTTATCGAAACGAATATCGTTGGGACGTATGTCCTGCTGGAAGCCGCGCGTGCTTACTGGTCAACGCTGAGTGATGAAGCCAAAGCTACATTCCGCTTCCACCACATTTCTACTGACGAAGTGTATGGTGATCTTCCACACCCGGACGAGCAACCGGCGTCAACCGAACTGCCACTGTTTACTGAAACAACAGCTTATGCGCCGAGCAGCCCGTATTCTGCTTCTAAGGCTTCGAGCGATCATCTGGTTCGCGCATGGCTGCGTACCTATGGTTTCCCGACCATTGTGACTAACTGTTCTAACAACTACGGTCCTTACCATTTTCCTGAAAAACTGATCCCGCTGGTGATCCTGAATGCCCTGGACGGTAAAGCGTTACCTATTTATGGTAAAGGCGACCAGATTCGTGACTGGCTGTATGTTGAAGATCATGCTCGCGCGCTGTATACCGTGGTCACGGAAGGCAAGCCTGGCGAAACGTACAATATCGGTGGTCATAACGAGAAGCAAAACCTCGATGTCGTTCATACCATCTGCGATTTACTGGATGAAATCGTGCCGAAAGAAGGGTCATATCGCGATCAGATTACCTATGTTGCTGACCGTCCAGGCCACGATCGCCGCTATGCCATTGATGCCCATAAAATAGCGGCTGAGCTGGGCTGGAAACCACAGGAAACCTTTGAGAGCGGAATCCGTAACACCGTGGAGTGGTATCTCAGTAATCAAGATTGGGTAAATAATGTTAAGAGTGGCGCCTACAAAACCTGGATCGAGCAGAATTACGGGGAACGTCAGTAATGAATATTCTGCTTTTCGGCAAAACAGGGCAGGTGGGCTGGGAGCTGCAACGCGCTCTGGCCCCGCTGGGCAACGTTATTGCACTGGATGTTCATTCCAAAGATTTCTGCGGTGATTTTAGCAACCCAGAGGGTATCGCTCAAACGGTACGTCGGATTAAGCCAGATGTCATTGTTAATGCTGCAGCTCATACTGCGGTAGACAAAGCTGAATCAGAACAAGAATTTGCGCAGCTACTGAATGCAACTAGCGTTGAAGCGATCGCAAAAGCCGCGGCAGAAATTGGTGCCTGGGTGATTCACTACTCAACGGATTATGTGTTCCCTGGCGACGGTGAAACTCCGTGGCAGGAAACTGATGCGACCGCACCGCTAAACGTATACGGTCAGACAAAACTTGATGGTGAAAAAGCGTTGCAGGCTCATTGTGCTAAGCATCTGATTTTCCGTACCAGTTGGGTATACGCCGGTAAAGGCAATAATTTTGCAAAGACGATGCTGCGTCTGGCAAAAGATCGGACTGAATTATCGGTAATTAACGACCAAGTGGGGGCGCCAACAGGAGCTGAACTTCTGGCGGACTGTACCGCTCATGCTATTCGTACTGCACTGGTAAGGCCTGAGGTAGCAGGGCTATATCATCTGGTAGCGTCTAACACTACAACCTGGTATGAGTATGCTGCGTTAGTGTTTGCTCAGGCGCGTGAGGCGGGTATAGAGTTGGCAATCGAACAGCTGAACGCGGTTCCTACGTCGGCCTACCCGACGCCAGCAATACGCCCTCAAAACTCGCGACTGAATACAGAAAAGTTCCAGCGTAACTTTGATCTGGTGTTGCCGTCCTGGGATATTGGCGTGAAACGGATGCTCGCTGAGCTATTTACTGCTCAATCTATTTAATAATTTTAAATGCCCTGATATGGGCATTTTGCGTTTATAGAGAAAAATGATGACTACGCGTAAAGGTATTATTCTGGCTGGTGGTTCTGGCACTCGTCTTTATCCGGTGACGATGGCCGTAAGTAAGCAATTGCTGCCTATCTATGACAAACCAATGATTTATTATCCGTTATCCACGCTGATGCTGGCCGGAATTAAAGATATTCTCATCATCAGCACACCACAGGATACTCCACGTTTCGAGCAGTTGCTTGGCGACGGCAGCCAGTGGGGCCTGAACTTGCAATATAAAGTGCAGCCAAGTCCTGATGGTTTGGCACAAGCCTTTATTATTGGCGAAGAGTTCATCGGCGACGACAGCTGCGCATTGGTGTTGGGCGATAACATCTTCTACGGTCACGACCTGCCTAAACAGTTGGAAGCAGCGCTGAATAAAGACGATGGCGCGACGGTATTTGCCTACCACGTCAACGATCCTGAGCGTTATGGCGTGGTTGAGTTTGATAAGAGCGGTACCGCAATTAGTCTGGAAGAAAAACCGCTGGAACCGAAGAGCAATTATGCCGTGACTGGGCTTTATTTCTATGACAACGATGTTGTAGAAATGGCGAAAAACCTAAAACCATCTGAGCGTGGCGAGCTGGAAATTACTGACATTAACCGTATCTATCTGGAGCAAGGACGTTTGTCGGTTGCCATGATGGGACGCGGCTATGCGTGGTTGGATACAGGTACACATCAGAGCTTAATTGAAGCCAGTAACTTCATCGCGACCATTGAAGAACGTCAGGGGCTTAAAGTCTCTTGCCCGGAAGAGATTGCTTATCGTAAAGGGTTTATCGATGCAGAACAGGTAAAAAAACTGGCAGAGCCATTGAAGAAAAATGCCTATGGTCAGTATCTGCTGAAAATGATTAAAGGTTATTAAGCAATGAATGTGATTAAGACTGATATTCCAGATGTTTTGATTTTTGAACCAACAGTTTTTGGTGATGATCGCGGGTTTTTCTTTGAAAGCTTCAGCCAGAAAGTTTTTGAAGAAGCGGTAGGGCGTAAAGTTGAGTTTGTGCAGGATAATCATTCAAAATCCTGCAAAGGAGTTCTGCGTGGTTTGCATTATCAACTGGAACCCTATGCACAGGGCAAACTGGTGCGCTGTGTTGCAGGGGAAGTCTTTGATGTCGCGGTTGATATTCGCAAAAAATCATCGACTTTTGGTCAGTGGGTTGGAGTGAACCTTTCTGCTGAGAATAAACGCCAGCTGTGGATCCCTGAGGGATTTGCTCACGGTTTTTATGTGGTTAGTAAAGAAGCTGAGTTTGTATACAAAACAACTAATTATTACCATCCTGAAAGTGATCGAGGTATTAAGTGGGATGATCATTTTGTGGGCATTAAGTGGCCATTAAGTGGTGCCCCGCTCGTATCCAACAAAGATGCTAACCAGCCATTTATAGCTGAAATATGATAAATAGTAAAAAAGCGCAAAGCTTAATTTTCACATTTGATCAGATAATGGATTCTGGTTTGGTTTTTCTCTTCATCGCGATAGGTGGAAATTTACTTAGCAGCTCAGAAATGGCAAATGTTGTCGTCGCGCAGTCAATTGCATTAGTTTGTGTGTTATTTTGTTCATGCTTCACGACACAATACCTTCTCCTACGTTATAAAGAGCAAGGGCATCGTTTCTGGTTAAAGCTTTTTTTATTCTTTGTCATCTTAACTACCTGTATCATTGTTTTTTGGTTTAAATCAACTTTGGTATTATCATTATTCATCGTTGGGATAATTTCTGAATTCGCAAAACGCTATTGTTATTATTCAGACCAAGCCTTGATATCCGGTTGTGCGATGTTAACAACAGTTTTTATTTTTTCCTTAATTATTATATTGGCATGGATGAAGCTAATATCATTTGACGCAAATAGATATATTTACTTTTATAGTATAATAAAATTGCTACCATTGCTGAGCGTCTTTTTATTTCTAATGCTCAAAGTTAGCGCGAACAGTTCTATAATAAAAAATGAGAGTTTATATTTGGTAGTGCAAGACTCTTTAAAGTTGGGTGGTGTTTTTTCAATCATCACTATTATTTATTGGGTTACAAATCAAGGTTTTTTTATTCTTTTAAAACATGATATTCCAGCCTCTGAGTTGGTCAAGATTAGGATTACACAAAATATTTTTGGCATTGTAACAATGTTAATTACATTATATGACTCTATATTTTTGAAAAAAAATATTGATAATCAAGATAGAATATTTAGTTTTAAATCCTATTCTCAGTTTGTAATAGTGGCTCTAAGTCTTATTTTATTCAACTTTCTCATTCTTTATTTATGTTCTATAACGATTTATTCACAAATAGACGTGTTAGAGTATGCATTCTATCTCTCGTTAGCTCAACTATTTTATCTGCTTGCTAGAATGCCCGTCTTAATCTTAAAGTTAAGATATAATCTTACTTTGATACTTATTTTATACATTGTATCCTTATGTATTTCACTCTTCTATTTGTTCTTAAATAAAAGTAATACTGATTTTCAATATATTGTCCAGTCAATAGCACTGGCAAATTTCCTTGTTTTGTTTTTCTCATTGGTCATTGTTTTCAAAAAGGAAAAAAAGTATGGGTAAGTTTACTGAAGCATTTTTTGCGCTTTCTACTGAATTTAAAGATCGTCTATTAAATATAGGTAAAGAACAAGTGCCAGTTAATTACTATACAAGACATAATAATTGGGGCGATCAACTTAATAAATATCTGATTGAAAAAATAACGAATAAAGCGGTTGTAAAAAATAATTTTAAAAATAAACCTCATGTCCTCGCCATTGGTAGCGTACTTTCCAGTGCTTCGGCGAACAGTATTATTTGGGGTAGTGGTTTTATTTCGAAAAATGCGTCATTGAAGACGACACAACTAGACGTTAGGGCTGTGCGTGGCATTTTGACTCGGGAACGCCTCAGAAACGAGTTTGGCATAAACTGCACTGACGTGATGGGAGATCCGGCGGTGCTTTTACCACTTTTTTATGACGCGAAGCATATCACTAAAAAATATAAAATTGGTATAATTCCTCATTATAAAGATAAACATCTGCCTGCTGTACAAACATTACTTAAGAATGGTTGTGTACTTGTTGATATTCAGGATGATATTGAACCTTTTATTGATAGATTAAATGAATGCGAATATATAATTTCCTCGTCTTTGCACGGGCTCATAGCTGCTGATACTTACGAGATCCCAAATCTCTGGGTTGCTTTCAGCGATCAAGTTTTGGGCGGAGAGTACAAATTCTGCGACTACTATAGTACAACTGACAGCAACGCACCGACTATGACTATAATTGGTGACAAGGACAATTATTCAATAGATGACCTTATAGCAATGTGTCGTTGCAATAAATTTAATCTAAGTAAAGAGGAACTCTTAAAAGCATTTCCTTCAGAGTACCGCTAATATTGTGCACGTTTATATGAGTACATAAATGCTAATAACACTTCTTATTTTCTTGTTCTTACTGCAAGTTTTATATTTCATAATAGAAAGCAGGAAAGTGAATGCAGAAGAACAAAATCGATTTTTGTCATTGTTTGTTTTTTTTATTTTCCTCTTGCTTTTCTTTCTTAAGAATAAGTATTTCGGTGCGGATACTATAAATTATTTAAACGAATTCAATGACTACTGTCTAAGCCCTGATTCCTATGAAGGGTTGGATTATACATATAAAATAATATTCAACATCATAAACTTCCTAATGGCAGGCGTTTGTGAAGTTAGCTGGATTATATGGATTTGGCCATACTTTGTAATTAGTGTTATTTTCATTGCACTATTATTTTTAAAAATTGATAAGTTTTTCTTAATCACACTTTTTTCTTCCTTTATAGGGATTGAGTTATTAACAAATGCAATGAGACAAGGGTTCTCTATTGCAATTCTGTTTGTTGGGTTTGCTTTTTATCTGAGGAAGAAGTATGTTTTATTTGCGATTCTAGCAATGATGTCTCTGCTTTTTCATCAGGCATCTGTATTAATTATATTCATTTTCTTAGTTTCCAAAGTTAGTTATAAATTACTAATACCTTCGATGTTGCTTGGCGTAATTATAGTATTTGGAACAACGATCTTAAACGTAGTTCCCGGAATACTAAGCTTGCAAAATGCTGTTTATAAATACATGCCCTATGCCAGTGAAGATTTTATTGTAAGGGGTATTAGTATAGTTAACATTATGTTTACGTTCATCGTTTATTTATTCGCTGTCAGGAGATTTACTGTTAAAGATCCTCAAACGATGAATTGGCTAGTAAATATTGTAACTATATGCCTAATCGTATCGATTGTGCCATATCTAGGATTTAGGGTGGTTTATGGTGTATATCCTTTATTTCTTTTACTAACTTATTTCAGCCTTAAACGCCATAGCCAAATCGCGCACCAATATCTCTCTATTGTAACCTGTGCAAATATATTAGTAACTGTTATGTGGTTATGTGGTTCTGCTCATATGCGTGCAATACCTTTTGTGAGTCTGATATGAAAAAAAGAAAATTTGGGATCTCTGTTGTAATTCCAACGTATAACAGAACTGACACATTGGTTCGAGCGGTAGACTCAGTGAACTCAAGTCATAATGATATTGTTGAGATCATCGTGGTTGATGACTGCTCAGATTTCGAAATTGATTCTGTTTTAGCGAGCGTGAATAAAAACGGCATTCCTATTCGAATTTATAAAAATAGTGAAAATAAGGGTCCGCAGGCTTCTAGAAATCTTGGGATACGTCGTGCCTCTTTCCAGTTTGTCGCTTTTCTTGACTCTGATGATTATTTTTACCCAAACAAAATCGATTGGGCTTTGAATATTCTTTCAAACCAAGATATAGATTTCTTATATCATGCCGTAGAGGGTTGTGAAAAGTATAATAAAATATCTAAAATATGGTTTAAAATTTTTGGCAAAGTACTCCATTTTAGATGGTTTTTATGCATACTCAACCCCTGTGTTACACCAAGTGTAATAATAAAAAATAAACGCTGTCTTTTTAATTCAACATTAAGGTATGCGGAAGATTACGCTTTTTTATTGTCATATATAGAAGCTGATACTAGAGTACGATACTTTGACAATGTGCTGACTTGCGTACCACGTACTATTGGTTCAACTGGTGGAGTTTCGGGAAACTTGGTTAAAATGCGCAAAGGCGAATTAAAAGGGAAAAGGAATTTATTGCGTAAAAATAATGTTTCAGGTTTCATTCGATTTTCACTTTCTCTGGTCTTTACCTGCCTGCGTGTTTTTTCAGATTTAGTTAGAAGAAGATACACACTTGCCAGTTTTATTAAAAAAAAATAACAGTGTGTCTTTATTCAATTTTAAAGAGATCTTTATGAGTAAGAATAATTTAGTTAAAAGGATTGATATAGTAGGTATTGTTGGGTTACCAGCATGTTATGGTGGTTTTGAATCATTAGTTCAAAACTTAGTTGATTTTCAGAGTGATAACCTTAAATATACAGTTTATTGTTCCGGAAATTCATATCAAGTTAAAAATGAAAAGTATAAACGCGCATTCTTGAAATACTTACCTTTAAAGGCCAATGGTACTTCCAGTATTCCTTATGACATTTTATCTTTAATTTTCTCGATGTTTCGTAAGCCGGAAGTAGTGTTGATTTTGGGAGTATCAGGTTGTATTTTTCTACCGATATTCAAACTATTTTCTTCTGCCAAAATAGTAACTAATATTGATGGGCTTGAATGGCGGAGAGATAAGTGGGGAAAGCTTGCAAAATGGTTCCTGAAATGTTCTGAAAAAATCGCAGTCAAATACTCTGATATCATCATTGCAGATAATGAAGCAATTTCAAGTTATATTTTAGAGGAATATGGACTTGAGAGTAAGGTTATAGCATATGGTGGGGACCATGCCATTGGCAATAAAGAAACAGCTAAAATAAAAGATGATTATTATTTCACTGTTTGCCGCATTGAGCCTGAAAATAATATAACTATGATACTTGACGCATTCAGTCAGACAAAAAGCAATTTCAAGATGGTTGGAAATTGGAATTCCAACATGTACGGGCGCCATTTGAAAGAAAAGTATAGTTCCTTTCATAATATAGAAATGCTCGACCCAATATATGATATCTCTGTATTGTTCGATTTGAGAAGTCGTTGTAAAGGGTATATTCATGGCCATTCTGCTGGTGGCACTAATCCTTCGCTAGTAGAGGCTATGCACTTTGCTACTCCTATTATAGCTTTTGATTGTGACTTTAATCGTTACTCTACGGAAAATGAAGCATTTTATTTTAATAATGCTGAAGAGTTGTCTGCACTTTTAAATGAGCGGTCGCAATTATTGCACTCAACTGAAGATGCGTTTTGTGCTGCAAGAATGAAAGAAATTGCTATGCAACGCTACACGTGGGGAAGCATAGTTAAAAAATACGAAGAATTATATTAATACTTGATAACTACGCTTGTGGAATTTTATTAAGCACAACTTTACTACCCAGTTACCCATAACCTGAGTTAACATCTAAGCCACATTTCAAGCCGCGCTACCTTGCGCGGTGACCACACCTGACAGGAGTATGTAATGTCCAAACAACAGATCGGCGTTGTCGGTATGGCAGTGATGGGGCGCAACCTGGCGCTCAACATCGAAAGCCGTGGTTATACCGTCTCCGTTTTCAACCGTTCCCGTGAAAAAACCGAAGAAGTGATTGCCGAGAACCCGGGCAAGAAGCTGGTTCCTTTCTATACGGTTCAGGAGTTTGTTGAATCTCTGGAAACGCCACGTCGTATCCTGTTAATGGTGAAAGCAGGCGCTGGCACTGATGCTGCTATCGATTCCCTGAAGCCGTATCTTGATAAAGGTGACATCATCATTGATGGTGGCAATACCTTCTATCATGACACTATCCGCCGTAACCGCGAATTGTCTGCTGAAGGCTTCAACTTCATCGGTACCGGTGTTTCCGGTGGTGAAGAGGGCGCCCTGAAAGGCCCGTCAATTATGCCAGGCGGTCAGAAAGAAGCGTATGAGCTGGTTGCGCCGATCCTGACTAAGATCGCGGCAGTTGCTGAAGATGGCGAACCGTGCGTCACCTATATCGGTGCGGATGGTGCAGGTCATTACGTGAAAATGGTTCACAACGGTATCGAATACGGCGACATGCAGCTGATTGCTGAAGCGTATTCTTTACTGAAAGGTGGTCTGAACCTGTCCAACGAAGAGCTGGCGCAGACCTTTACCGAGTGGAACACTGGCGAGCTGAACAGCTACCTGATCGACATCACCAAAGACATCTTCACCAAGAAAGACGAAGAGGGTAAATACCTGGTTGATGTGATTCTGGATGAGGCGGCAAATAAAGGTACCGGTAAATGGACCAGCCAGAGCTCCCTGGATCTCGGTGAGCCGCTGTCTCTGATCACGGAATCCGTGTTCGCGCGCTACATCTCCTCACTGAAAGAGCAGCGTGTTGCGGCCTCTAAAGTGCTGTCTGGCCCGCAGGCGAAACCTGCCGGTGACAAAGCCGAGTTTATCGAGAAAGTTCGCCGCGCACTGTACCTGGGTAAAATCGTCTCTTACGCACAGGGTTTCTCTCAGCTGCGCGCTGCGTCTGATGAAAACAACTGGGATCTGAATTACGGTGAGATCGCGAAAATCTTCCGTGCTGGCTGCATCATCCGTGCACAGTTCCTGCAGAAAATCACCGATGCATACGCTGAAAATGCAGGTATCGCTAACCTTCTGCTGGCACCTTACTTCAAGAAAATCGCTGACGAATACCAGCAGGCGCTGCGCGATGTTGTCGCTTATGCTGTCCAGAATGGTATTCCGGTACCAACCTTCTCTGCAGCAGTAGCTTATTACGATAGCTACCGTGCAGAAGTGTTGCCTGCGAACCTGATTCAGGCGCAGCGTGACTACTTTGGCGCGCACACTTACAAGCGTACCGATAAAGAAGGTGTGTTCCACACCGAATGGCTGGATTAATCTGATTTAACTCAGTCCCATAGCAAGGCCCGGTAATTGTTACCGGGCTTTTTTATTGCCCTAATCCCTGTGTCGCCTCGTTTTTTACAGCCTCTATCATTCAATGCAATATAAATCACCGTTTTATCCCGCTCTTGTAGCAAGGCCTTTACCTTGACAGTGCATAAACTTAAGAGGTAAAAACCTCAACAGTTATATACTGCGGTGGCACTGTTAATGCCTCCAGACACCCATACTTGAAGAAGTTGAACGAATGAAAATTACAATCTCCGGAACAGGCTATGTTGGTCTCTCTAACGGTATTCTGATTGCGCAGAACCATGAAGTGGTCGCGCTGGATATCGTGCAGGCCAAAGTGGATATGCTTAACCAGAAGATCTCCCCGATTGCTGACAAAGAGATCGAGGAATACCTGGCCAACAAGCCGCTCAACTTCCGCGCAACAACCGATAAAGAAGATGCATATCGCGGCGCTGATTATGTGATTATCGCTACTCCGACGGACTATGATCCGAAGACCAACTACTTCAATACCTCCAGCGTAGAAGCCGTTATTAAGGACGTTGTCGCGCTGAACCCAAGTGCGGTGATGATCATCAAATCAACCATCCCGGTTGGGTTTACCCAGTCCATTAAAGAGAAACTGGGTATTGATAACGTGATCTTCTCCCCAGAATTCCTGCGCGAAGGTAAGGCGCTTTACGACAACCTTCATCCTTCGCGTATTGTTATTGGTGAGCGTTCCGAACGTGCGGAGCGCTTTGCGGCGCTGTTGCAGGAGGGGGCGATCAAGAAAGATATCGATGTGCTGTTCACCGATACGACTGAAGCTGAGGCAATCAAGCTCTTCGCCAATACCTATCTGGCGATGCGTGTCGCCTTTTTCAATGAGTTGGACAGCTACGCGGAAAGCCTGGGATTGAACACCAAACAGATCATCGAAGGTGTTTGTCTGGACCCACGTATCGGCAATCACTATAACAACCCGTCCTTTGGCTACGGCGGTTACTGCCTGCCAAAAGACACCAAACAGCTGTTGGCTAACTACCAGGCGGTACCGAACAACCTGATTTCAGCGATTGTTGAAGCGAACCGTACGCGCAAAGACTTTATCTCTGACTCCATTCTGGCGCGTCAGCCGAAGGTGGTGGGCGTGTATCGTCTGATTATGAAGAGCGGGTCGGATAACTTCCGCGCGTCCTCTATCCAGGGGATTATGAAGCGTATCAAGGCGAAGGGTGTTCAGGTCATCATCTTTGAACCGGCGATGAAAGAAGATGAGTTCTTCCATTCGCGAGTGGTTCGCGATCTTGATGCGTTTAAGAAAGAAGCGGATGTGATTATTTCGAACCGCATGGCGGAAGAGCTGGCGGATGTGGCGGACAAAGTTTACACCCGCGATCTGTTTGGTAGTGATTAATTTTTTTTGTCTCCTGCATTAAGACAATGCCCGGCTGAACCGGGCATTGTCTTTTTAGGCTTTATAAAAATCGCGATACCAGTCCACGAAGTTCTTCACGCCTTCTTTTACAGAAGTCTGCGGTTTAAAGCCAATCACCTCATACAGCGCTTTGGTATCCGCGCTGGTTTCCAGTACGTCGCCCGGCTGAATCGGCATCATATTCTTGTCAGCCTCAATGCCCAACGCCTCTTCCAGCGCCGTGATGTAATCCATCAGTTCAACCGGCGAGCTGTTACCGATGTTATAGACGCGATACGGAGCAGAACTGGTTGCTGGTGTCCCTGTTTCCACCGTCCAGTTGGCATCGGCCTGCGGAATTACATCCTGCAGACGGATAATGGCTTCTGCGATATCGTCAATGTAGGTGAAATCACGCTTCATCTTGCCGTAGTTGTACACATCAATGCTTTTGCCTTCGAGCATCGCTTTCGTGAACTTGAACAGCGCCATATCCGGGCGACCCCACGGGCCATACACCGTAAAGAAACGCAGACCTGTCGTTGGCAAATTATAAAGATGCGAATAGGTATGCGACATCAGCTCGTTAGCTTTCTTGGTCGCTGCATAGAGGGAGACTGGGTGATCGACTGAATCATCGGTCGAGAAGGGCATTTTGCGATTCAGGCCGTAAACCGAACTCGAAGACGCATACAACAGATGCTGAACCTTGTTGTGGCGGCAACCTTCTAGTACGTTCAGATGGCCGATAAGGTTGGCATCCGCGTAGGCATGCGGGTTTTCCAGCGAGTAACGTACACCGGCCTGGGCCGCCAGATGAATCACACGATCAAATTTCTCGTTGGCAAATAGCGCTGCCATCCCTTCACGATCGGCGAGATCGAGCTTGTGGAAAGTGAAATCTCCGGATGTCAGTAGCTCCAGTCGCGCTTGCTTCAGATTTATATCGTAATAGTCATTGAGATTATCAATTCCGACTACCTGATGACCTGCGTCTAAGAGACGCTTGCTGACGTTTGAGCCGATAAAACCTGCTGCACCGGTGACCAGAAATTTCATATCCATCCTCTTTAGATTCAAAGTCGCTAACTGCATAGCGTAATACAATGGTGCTCATCATACCCCTAAGCCAGATGTAAGCAAAACTTCACCAGTCAGCAGATAACTCACAGGATTCTTATAGAAAATTTGCCAACAAACGATACACTAGCTAAATATTATTTTTGCGTAGATATTTCGTTAAGGATTGTATGTCCCAGAACAGCAATAATGAGGTCAGAAGTCAAAATGACCCAGAACAGATAGATTTAATTGATTTGGTGATGCAGCTATGGCGTGGGAAATGGACAATTGCTGCATTTGTTGCAGTTGCTATCGTGTTTGCCGGTGTATACATCACCTTTGCCAAAGAGAAATGGACCTCTACGGCGATCATCACACAACCCGATGCTGCACAAATCGTTACCTATACCAACGCGCTTAACATTCTCTATGGTTCTTCTGCTCCAGCCATGCTGGATACACAACTCCGTGTTGTCGGACGTTTTAACTCTGCTTTCTCGGCGTTAGCGCAGTCGCTTGATAATCAGGAAGAACCAGAAAAGCTAACCATCGATGCCGCTGTTAAAGGTCAACCATTGCCTCTGAATGTCTCCTATGTAGGCGAGTCGGCTGAAGCCGCGCAGAAACAACTGGCACAGTATATTCAGCAGGTTGATGAACAGACGGCTAAAGAGCTTGATGTTGACCTTAAAGACAATATTAAACAGCAAATCACAGCCCTGAATGATTCTCTGGAAAACCAGGAAAAAGTGGCTCAGGAACAAAAAGACCTTCGAATCAAACAAATCGCTGAGGCGGTGAAGTTCGCTGAGGCGGCGAAAATCACCGCACCTCAAATCCAACAAACCCAGGACGTCACGCAGGACACCATGTTCCTGCTGGGTAGCGAAGCGTTGAACTCCATGATTCAGAATGAGTCAACTCGTCCGCTGGTCTTCTCCCCGGCCTATTATCAGACCAAACAGAACTTGCTGGATATTCAGAATCTGAATGTTGATCCGTCAACCATCCATGCCTACCGTTATGTGATGAAACCAGACCTGCCTATCCGTCGCGACAGCCCGAAGAAAGCGATTACGCTGATTTTGGCCGTGCTGCTGGGCGGGATTATCGGTTCCGGTGTGGTGCTGGGGCGCAACGCGCTGCGTAACTACAAACCAAGAGCCTAATAAGCAGGCAAAAAAAAGACCGGGTTTCCCCGGTCTTTTTTATTTGTGTCGCTTACGCAAATTCTCAATCACCGCCGTTAAATCTAGCTCCTGATCCTGGAGCAACACCAGCAGGTGATACATCAAATCCGACGCTTCATTGGTCAGCTCATCGCGATCGTTTACGGTTGCCGCCAGTGCCGTTTCAACGCCTTCTTCCCCGACTTTCTGCGCAATGCGCTTGGTTCCGCTGGCGTAAAGTTTCGCCGTATATGAACTTTCCGGATCGGCAGTTTTACGTTCCGCGAGCAGTTGCTCAAGCTGATACAGGAACAGCCACTGGTGGCTCGCGTCGCCAAAACAGCTGCTGGTGCCCAGGTGGCAGGTTGGCCCGATCGGGTTTGCCAGCACCAGCAGGGTGTCGTTATCACAGTCAGGGGTAATGCTCACCACATTGAGGAAATGGCCGGACGATTCGCCCTTGGTCCACAGACGCTGTTTGGTGCGCGAGAAAAAGGTCACTTTTCCACTTTCAAGCGTCGTACTCAGCGCATCCTGGTTCATATAGCCCAGCATCAGGACTTCGCCAGAGACGGCATGTTGCACAACCACTGGCAATAATCCGTCCGTTTTTTCCCAGTCCAGCTGCGCCCGTTGTTGTTCAGTTAACATACCCTAATCTCCACGCCCTGATTGACCAGGTACGTTTTTAACTCGCCAATATTGATAATCTGTTTATGGAACACCGATGCGGCCAGCGCACCGTCGACATCCGCATCACGGAAGGCTTCCAGAAAGTGCTCCATCGTTCCTGCGCCGCCGGAGGCAATCATCGGTACGCGGCATACCGCGCGCACTTTTTTGAGTTGCTCCAGGTCATAGCCGTTACGCACGCCGTCCTGGTTCATCATGTTCAGCACAATTTCACCCGCACCGCGTTTCTGCACTTCCTGCACCCATTCCAGCGTTTCCCACTGGGTCACCCGGGTGCGGTTTTCGTCGCCGGTATATTGATTGACGTGATATTTGCCGGTGGCGGCGTCATACCAGGTATCAATCCCGACCACGATACATTGCACGCCAAAGCGATCTGCCAGACGGGTAATCAGCTCCGGGTCTGCGAGAGCAGGGGAATTGATGGAGATCTTGTCTGCGCCGAAAGAGAGGATTTGCGCGGCGTCTTCCGCCGATTTAATCCCGCCCGCCACGCAAAATGGAATATCGATAACTTCTGCCACGCGCTCAACCCAGCTTTTATCGACCACGCGGCCATCGCTGGAGGCGGTGATATCGTAAAACACCAGTTCGTCCGCGCCTTCGTCAGCGTAGCGTTTGGCGAGTGGTACGATATCGCCGATGATTTCGTGATTGCGAAACTGTACGCCTTTCACCACCTGGCCGTCGCGCACGTCCAGACACGGTATTATCCGTTTTGCCAGCATTGAATCGCCTCCGTCACAGTAAACTTCTCTTCCAGTAAAGCGCGACCGACAATCACGCCGCGCACGCCGGTGCCGCGCAGTGCGGCGATATCCGCTAAATCGCCAATACCCCCCGATGACTGGAAAGCCACCTGCGGATAACGGGCGCACACTTCCTGATACAGCGAGACGTTGGAGCCCGCCAGCGTGCCGTCGCGGGAGATATCCGTACACAAAACATGTTTCAGTCCAACGGGGAGATAAATCTCGACCAACTCCTCCAGCGTAACGCCAGAGTTTTCCTGCCAGCCGCTGACCGCCACCTGCTTGTTGCCATGCTCGTCAATGCGCACATCCAGCGCCAGCACCAGTGCGTCGGCGCCGAAGCGGCGGAACCAGCCCTTGACCTGTTCCGGGTCTTTGACCGCCGTTGAACCGACCACCACGCGCGCGACTCCCGCTTCCAGCAGTGCGGCGACATCCTCTTCAGAGCGCACGCCACCACCCACCTGCACCGGGACGTTGACGCCTGCGACCAGGGTTTTCAGCAGTGCGATCTGGCGTTTAGCCGGATCTTTTGCGCCCGTGAGATCGACGAGGTGCAACACTTCTGCGCCCTGCGCCGCATAATCCTGCAAGCGCGGCAGCGGATCGTTACCGTAGTCGCGCTGCTGGCCGTAATCGCCCTGATGGAGACGGACAACCGTGCCGTCAATCAAATCTAATGCGGGAATAATCATCACATCTCCAGGAAATTTTTCAGCAACTGTGCGCCCGCTGCACCCGAACGCTCGGGGTGAAACTGCACGCCAAAGAAGTTATCTTTGTTGACCGCTGCCGTGAACGGCTCGCCGTAATTGCACTGGGCGATGGTGTACGGGTTCAGCGGCATGGCGTAACTGTGTACGAAGTAGAAGTAAGACCCGTCTTCGATGCCGCGGAACAGGCGGTCACCTGCTTTCGGATACACGCGGTTCCAGCCCATGTGCGGCAGCGGCAGGCCGAAATCGGTCATCTTCGGCACGTCTTCTTCAATAATGCCCAGCAGGTCCACGCCGTTGCTCTCTTCGCTGCGACGCCCGAGGATCTGCATCCCCAGGCAGATGCCCAGCACCGGCTGGGTGCAGGCCTTGATCAACTCAACCAGCTCACGTTCGTGGATCTGATCCATCGCCGCCTGTGCGGTGCCCACGCCCGGTAAAAAGAGTTTGTCGGCGCGCAGCACCACATCCGGGTCACGGCTGACGACGGGATCGTAGCCGTGGCGAGCGATGGCGGACTTCACCGAGTTAAGGTTGGCGCATCCGGTGTCCAGAATCACCACGTTCATCACAGCACTCCTTTTGACGAAGGCAGGGTATCGCCCTCCACACGGATCGCCTGGCGCAGCGTACGGCCAAAGACTTTGAACAGACTCTCGACGCGGTGGTGATCGTTTTTGCCTTTGGTTTTCAGGTGCAGCGTCACGCCCATTGTGTAAGAGAGCGAGCGGAAGAAGTGCTCGACCATCTCGGTGCTCAGATCACCGACGCGCTGATAGGTAAAATCGGCTTTATATTCCAGGTGCGGGCGACCGGAAATATCAAGCGCACAGCGGGCCAGACATTCGTCCATCGGCAGCACAAAGCCAAAACGGTTGATACCGCGCTTATCGCCCAGCGCCAGCTTCAGCGCTTCGCCCAGCGCCAGGCCGGTATCTTCCACTGTGTGGTGATCGTCGATGTACAGATCGCCTTTGACGTTGATCTCCATGCGGAACCCACCGTGGGTCGAGATCTGATCCAGCATGTGATCGAAGAAGCCGACGCCGGTGTGAATTTTGCTGCCGCCTTCGCGGTCCAGCCACACTTTCACGTCAATTTGCGTCTCTTTGGTGTTGCGCTCAACGTGGGAGTAACGGTCGCGTTTCGTCAGTTGCTCACCAATCGTCGCCCAGTTTAATTCGCTGCGGTTATAGCGTAGTCCCTGAATGCCCATGTTTTCGGCGAGCTGAATATCGGTGGCGCGATCGCCAATCACGTAGCTGTTGGTTTTATCCAGCACGCCTTCGGCAAGATAACCCTCGACCAGCTTCACTTTCGGTTTGCGGCAGTCGCAATTATCCGCTGGCAGGTGTGGGCAAATCAGCACCTCATCAAAGGCAATGCCCTGTGAGGTGAGGATTTGCATCATCAGGTTGTGCGGGCCGTCAAAATCGGCCTGCGGGAAGCTGTCGGTGCCCAGTCCGTCCTGATTGGTTATCATCACCAGCTTGTAGCCCGCTTTCTGCAGCTTAAGCAGAACGGGAATCACATCCGGTTCAAAAGCCAGTTTGTCGAAACGATCGACCTGATAGTCACTCGGTGGCTCCGAAATGAGGGTGCCATCGCGATCGATAAAAAGGGTCTTCTGGCTCATACTTTCTCCGCTTTCAGGGCGTCAATCACGCGCTGACTCTCTTCCCGGGTGCCTACGGTAATGCGCAAACAGCCGCTCAGGGAAGGTTGTTTGTTTTGGTCTCGTAAGATAATGCCCTGATCCCACAAAGATTTAAATACGGCGCTGGAGGCGGTAAAGCGCACCAGGATGTAATTGGTTTCAGAGTCGAAAACCTGCTCCACGCACGGCAGTGTTTTCAGGGCGCTGATCAGATACTGACGTTCCACCAGGATCTGTGCCACACGCTCGCGCATCGCATTGATACCCTGCGGAGCCAATGCCTGGGCGGCGATGTCGGCGACCGGCGTAGACAGCGGATACGGGGCGATCACTTTCATCAGCAGATCGATAACGTCTTTATTGGCCAGCGTGAATCCGCAGCGCAGACCTGCGAGCGCAAAGGCTTTCGACAGCGTGCGCAGCACCACCAGATTCGGATACTCTTCCAGCCAGCCTGCGAGCGAAGCCTGCGGACAAAACTCAATATAGGCCTCATCGGCGACAACCAGCGCTTTGCCGCGCGTCATCTCCAGAAGGGTGCGGATGTCCTGCAGGTTAATGATTTGTCCGGTCGGGTTGTTCGGGCTGCAGACGAAAATGACTTTCACACCGTCAAGATTCTCGGCGATGGTTGGGAGATCGAGCTGCCAGTCATCCAGAGACAAAATGTTGCGACACTCCACGCCAAATGTTTCGGCGCTGACGCTGTACATGCCGTAGGTTGGCTGACAGTACAGCACGGCATCTTTGCCCGGTTCGCAGAAGGCACGGATCAGCAGCTCGATACCTTCATCGGCCCCGCGGCTGACCAGCACTTGCTCTGGCTTGACCCCGGCATACTGGGCGTAATTCTCAATCACTGCGGCTGGCTGGCACTCCGGATAACGGTTCAGGGTCTGCTGTGAAAGTTCAAACGCGACCGCCGTCGGGAATTCGTTGGCGTTCAGCCAGACATCACCATTGCCGCCCAGACGGCGAGCAGATTGATAGGGCGTCAGTCGACGAACGTTTTCGCGGGCTAATTCTTCAATGCTCATGCTTGCTCCTTCAGGGCGGCAACGCGCAGCGTCACAGCGTTTTTGTGGGCGGTCAGGCGCTCGGCGGCGGCCAGCGTTTCAATGGTGGAGGCGAGGGCGGCAAAACCTTCGCGGGACAACTCCTGCACGGTCATACGTTTCTGGAAGTCCGCCAGCCCGAGGCTTGAACAGGTCGAGGTGTAGCCGTAGGTCGGCAGCACGTGGTTAGTGCCGGAAGCGTAATCGCCTGCGGATTCCGGCGACCAGTCGCCGAGGAACACCGAACCGGCGCTGGTGATGCTGTCGACCAGAGAACGCGCGTCGCGGATCTGAATAATCAGGTGCTCAGGACCGTACTGGTTAGAAATCGCGATGCACTGCACCAGCGACTCCGCCACGATCAGGCGGCTGGCGGAAAGTGCCTGGCGGGCCGTCTCGGCACGCGGCAGTTCTGCCAGCTGGCGCTCAACCGCTTCGCCCACACGTTTCGCCATGTCGGCGTCCGGCGTCAGGAGAATCACCTGGGAATCAGGGCCATGCTCGGCCTGAGAAAGCAGATCGGAAGCGACAAAATCCGGTGTTGCGCCGCTGTCGGCAATCACCAGCACTTCCGACGGACCGGCAGGCATATCAATCGCCACACCGTCCAGACGCTGGCTGACCTGGCGTTTCGCTTCGGTCACATACGCATTGCCTGGCCCAAAAATTTTATCGACCTTCGGCACAGACTCGGTGCCAAACGCCAGAGCGGAAATGGCCTGAGCGCCACCCACTTTAAAAATATCCTGAACACCGCACAGTTTTGCGGCATACAGAATCTCATCGGCAATCGGCGGCGGGGAGCAGAGCACCACTTTCTGACAACCGGCAATACGCGCCGGGGTCGCCAGCATCAGGACGGTGGAAAACAGCGGCGCCGAACCGCCGGGAATATACAGCCCGACGGAGGCGACAGGACGCGTCACCTGCTGGCAGCGAACGCCGGGCAGAGTTTCAACATCGACAGTTTGCAATTTTTGCGCGGTATGGAAGGTGTCGATATTTTTCACCGCCACGGCCATCGCCTGTTTGATGTCGTCGCCCAGACGTTCGCACGCGTCGTCGATTTCCTGAGTCGTCACCTTCAGTGCGCCGACCTCAGTGTTATCAAACTTTGCGCTGTATTCGCGCAGCGCTTCATCACCACGGGCTTTAACGTTATCCAGGATCTCCGCCACAGTGCGGGTAATGCTCTCTGAGGCGGAAATAGCCGGGCGCATCAGCAGTTCGCGTTGTTGTTCAGTGCTGCAGGTGTTCCAGTCGATGATGGAGTTAAAGCTCATAATCGTCTTCCTTTTTGCCGGATGGCGCGTTGCTTATCCGGCCTACGGGTCTTGTAGGCCCGGTAAGCAAAACGCCACCGGGCAACATGAGTGGAATTACTCCATCATTTTCTCAATTGGCAGCACCAGAATGGAGCTGGCACCCAGGGCTTTCAGCTTTTCCATGGTTTCCCAGAACAGGGTTTCGCTGCTGACCATGTGCATCGCCACGCGCTGCTGATCGCCCGCCAGCGGCAGAATGGTTGGACGTTCCGCGCCTGGCAGCAGGGCAATCACTTCATCGAGACGTTCGGTAGGGGCGTGCATCATGATGTATTTCGATTCGCGCGCCTGAATCACGCCCTGAATACGGGTCAGCAGGCGGTCAATAAGCTGCTGTTTAGCGTCCGGCATTTCGCCGTCGCGCTGAATCAGGCACGCTTTCGAGCGATAAATCACTTCCACCTCACGCAGGCCGTTGGCTTCAAGCGTTGCGCCGGTTGAGACCAGATCGCAAATGGCGTCCGCCAGACCGGCACGCGGGGCCACTTCAACAGAACCGTTCAGCAGACAGGATTTGAACTGCACGCCTTTTTGATCGAGGTAGCGTTTCAACAGGTGAGGGTAAGAGGTGGCAATTCGCTTGCCGTTCAGCCCAGCCGGACCGTCCCAGGCTTCATCGACGGCGGTAGCCAGCGACAGGCGGCAGCCGCCGAAATCCAGACGACGCAGGGTGAAGTAGCGCGGGTCTTCGCCCTGCGCGCGACGGGTCAACAGCTCTTCTTCCAGCACGTTTTCGCCGATGATGCCAAGGTCAACCACGCCATCCATCACCAGACCTGGGATATCGTCATCGCGAACGCGCAGGATATCGATCGGCATGTTCTCGGCGAGGGCGATTAAGCGCTGCGTGTGCAGGTTAATTTTAATCCCGCAGCGGGAAAGTAATTCGCGTGAATCGTCGCTCAGGCGGCCAGATTTTTGAATAGCTATGCGTAAACGTGAGTTATCTAACATGTTGTTGTCCTTATTACCCTGTCTGGATACGGTCCAAAAAAAAGCCCCCGGAAGATGATCTTCCGGGGGCTCTCTCTTGCGTTCTCGCACCACTGGAAGATCTGAATGTCTCCCAGCACACATCGCCTGAAAGACTAGTCAGGATGATGGTGATGATGATGGTTTTTAAAAGGAACGCGTGTCATATAAATTCTCTGTGAATGCTTATGCATCTGATGTCTTTTAACCTAAACCATATCCACAGCGTTTAGCAAGGGCTTTTTTCTATCATTAATTCATTTCATATTGATGCTATGAATTGTCAGTTCCGCAGTGCTGGCGTAGCCTTAAGTCAGACGCGTATAAGCCAGGAGAGAACGCATGAAGAAGGTCGCAATTGTCGGTTTAGGATGGTTAGGTATGCCGCTGGCAATGTCATTAACGGCACGAGGCTGGCAGGTGACCGGTAGCAAAACCACGGTGGATGGCGTCGAGGCCGCGCGCATGTGCGGCATAGAGGGTGTCGAGTTACGCCTGGAACCGGAGCTGGTTTGCGATACGGACGATCTCGATACGTTGATGAATGTGGATGCGCTGGTTATTACGCTTCCCGCTCGTCGCAGCGGCCCAGGAGAGACTTTTTACCTTCAGGCGATGCAGGAAATTGTGGATAGCGCGCTGGCCCATCATATTCCGCGCATAATCTTTACCAGTTCAACGTCGGTGTATGGTGATATTGAAGGGACGGTCAAAGAGAGCACTGCGCGGGCGCCTGTCACCGCCAGCGGCCGGGTACTGAAAGAGCTGGAAGACTGGCTGCATAATTTACCCGGTACCCAGGTGGATATTTTGCGCCTCGCGGGCCTGGTTGGGCCGGAGCGTCATCCGGGACGCTTCTTTGCCGGTAAAACCGCACCAAATGGTCATCATGGTGTCAATCTTGTGCATCTTGAGGATGTTATCGGCGCAATTACGCTCCTGTTGCAGGCTCCAAAGGGCGGGCACATCTATAATATATGTGCGCCCTATCATCCGGCGCGTAGCACATTTTATCCCGTGATGGCCCGACAGCTTGGGCTTGAGCCGCCGCAATTTCGCGATGCATCCGGGGAAGGGCAAGGCAAAGTGATTGATGGCAATCGTATTTGTCGTGAACTGGGATTTGAGTATCAATATCCCGATCCGCTGGTAATGCCAATGGAATAACCCCGCCAGCGGGTTCTATCGCACACCTTTTGGGGGCGAACATGAAACCGCTGCTGGATGTTCTGATTATCCTCGATGCACTCGAAAAAGAGGGGAGTTTTGCCGCCGCATCGGCGAAGCTCTACAAAACCCCCTCGGCCTTGAGCTACACCGTTCACAAGCTCGAAAGTGACCTCAATATCCAGCTGCTGGACCGCAGCGGGCACCGTGCGCGTTTTACGCGAACAGGCCAGATGCTGCTCGAAAAAGGGCGCGAAGTTCTGCATACGGTGCGCGAGCTGGAAAAGCAGGCAGTGAAACTGCACCAGGGCTGGGAAAACGAGCTGGTCATCGGGGTGGACGATACCTTTCCTTTCTCTTTACTCTCGCCGCTGATTGAAGCGTTTTACCAACGCCACAGCGTTACCCGACTTAAATTTATCAATGGTGTGCTGGGCGGTTCCTGGGAAGCGCTGACACAAGGGCGTGCGGATATTATCGTCGGCGCGTTACGTGACCCGCCTCAGTCGAGTGATTTTGGTTTTTCCCGCATTGGCACCCTTGAACAGGTGTTTGTGGTGGCGCCACATCATCCCCTTGCTCAGGAACCCGAGCCCATACCGCGTCGCGTCATAAAAGGTTGCCGTGCGATTGTGGTGGGAGATAGCTCTCTGCCAGAGTGCGCTATCTCTTCGCAATTGCTGGAGGATCAGGAAGCGATTACTGTTTTTGATTTTAAAACCAAACTCGAACTGCAAATTAGCGGGCTGGGTTGCGGCTATTTACCGCGATATCTGGCACAGCGATTTATAGAAAGCGGGGCGCTGGTGGAAAAACAAGTACTGGCGCAAACCAACAGCGAATCGGTGTGGGTGGGGTGGAATGAGCAAACCGCCGGGCTTGCCAGCGCGTGGTGGCGAGATGAGATTTTAGCAAATAGTGCTATCGCTGCCGTTTACACTTTGCCGGAGGGCGGAATATCAACCGCTTAGTAAAAAGAAAATCGTGAACGGCTTATGAATCTATTGCCTTTTATGCCAAAGATGGGGCAAAATGCGCCGCTGCAAAAAAATGAGATTAACCGACGATATAAAAGGCGTCGGTTATTTTTTTTGCATGTAACAAACGCCATTTAAAAACAAAGAGGCCGGGCTTCGTACCGGATAGATACTTACTAAAATCCGACAGTTGTTGTCGCTGAGGAATCCAGAAAATGGGGCAATCTTTTGCTTACGTGGCGGTTTTCACCGTAAAGGAGAAAACTAATGTCGCATAACGCTACTCCAAAAACCTCTCGCGTGGAATTACGTAAAACACTTACGTTGATTCCGGTTGTCATGATGGGCCTTGCCTATATGCAGCCAATGACGCTGTTCGATACGTTTGGTATCGTTTCAGGCCTCACTGACGGTCACGTTGCAACGGCGTATGCCTTTGCGCTGATCGCTATTCTCTTTACTGCGTTGAGCTACGGCAAACTGGTTCGCCGTTTCCCGTCCGCTGGCTCTGCGTACACCTATGCTCAGAAATCCATTAGCCCGGCTGTCGGCTTTATGGTGGGCTGGTCATCACTGCTGGACTACCTGTTCATGCCGATGATCAACATTCTGCTGGCAAAAATTTACTTTGAAGCGCTGGTGCCTTCCGTACCGTCGTGGATCTTTGTTGTCGCACTGGTGGCCTTTATGACCATCTCTAACCTGCGCAGCATCAAGACCGTCGCTAACTTCAACACCCTGATCGTGATTCTGCAGATGGGCATCGTGGCGGTTATCGTCGGGATGATCATCTACGGTGTGGCGCATGGTGAAGGTGCAGGTACGCTGACCAGCACCCGTCCGTTCTGGTCTGAAGGCGCACACGTGGTGCCGATGATTACCGGTGCAACTATCCTGTGCTTCTCGTTCCTCGGTTTTGACGGTATCTCTTCTCTGTCTGAAGAGACCAAAGACGCCGAGCGCGTGATTCCGCGTGCGATTCTGCTGACTGCGCTGCTGGGTGGCCTGGTGTTTATTGGCGCCTCTTACTTCCTGCAGCTGTACTTCCCGGACATCTCGCGCTTTAAAGATCCGGATGCGTCTCAGCCAGAAATAATGCTGTACGTGGCAGGCAAAACCTTCCAGTGGGGCGTGCTGATTTTCTCCAGCGTCACCGTACTGGCATCCGGTATGGCTGCTCACGCAGGCGTTTCTCGTCTGATGTACGTGATGGGTCGCGACGGCGTGTTCCCGACTCGCTTCTTCGGCTACATTCATCCGAAATGGCGTACTCCGGCATGGAACGTGCTGCTGGTTGGTGCGATTGCTCTGCTGGCGATCAAATTTGACCTGGTCACCGCAACGGCGCTGATTAACTTTGGTGCGCTGGTGGCATTCACCTTTGTGAACCTCTCCGTGATCTCTCAGTTCTGGATCCGTGAGAAGCGCAACAAAACGCTGAAAGACCACTTCAACTACCTGTTCCTGCCGCTGTGCGGTGCGATGACGGTTGGTGCGCTGTGGATTAACCTGGAAGAAAGCTCCATGATCCTGGGTCTGATCTGGGGTGGTATTGGTCTGGTGTATCTGGCTTGCGTGACCAAAAGCTTCCGCAACCCGGTTCCGCAGTACGAAGATGTCGCGTAATCACTGAGCGTGATACAAAAAAACCGGAGCACATGGCTCCGGTTTTTTTATGCCTGAAATGTTCAGACGATCTCTTGCGCGTACTGATACAAAGCCTTCAGTAGCGCCTGTTTCTCTGCATTGCCTTCATACTGGGCATACAGCATTTCCAGCTCCTGCGCGTAGCTCTGCAAGAACTCAGGTGTAAAGACGTTGCGGCGATGCTGCAGCCAGCGTTCCTGCTCGGCTTCATCCAGGGTGCCAGGGAAGTTACGCGCCCGATAGTTAAACATCAGCTTTTCGATGCGCTTATCGGCGAAGGTAATATCCAGCGCCGGTAAATTCTGCGGGTCTGTCTGCAACACGATGTTCATGGCGGCGCGGTCGGCATCGCTGAAAAAGCCGTTATAGAGCTGCGCATCGACGTTATCCGACGGCACAAACGGCTCGGCTTCGGCGAAGATCGCCACCACTTTTTCGCGCACCTGCGGGCTTTCGCGCAACACCTTCAGATTATCGAGGCACAGCTGGCGATTCACGCCCAGCCGGTCGGCGTCTTCCGGGCGCAGCGTATTTGCCTGCGCCAGCACCGGGCATTTATTGATATGCACCAGCTTCACGGGAACGGCGGCGTTATCGCCGAGCTCGCTTTTCGGCGTGTATAAACGCTCGCGAAGGGTGTCGCTGTCCAGCTCAAGCAGGGGAGAAATATCGCCCGCCAAATCAACCATAATCACCGCATTGCGATTATCGGGATGCCACGCCAGCGGGGCGACCCAGCTTGTATTTCCCCGCCAGGCGCCAAACATACCGGAGATATGCACCAGCGGTTTCATTTGCGGAACGTCAATCAGGGTCATTAGTTTCTGCTTACTGCGATGGCTCAGCAGATAGTCAAACAGTTTAGGCTGTGCGGTTTTGACCAGTTTGGCCATCGCGATGGTGGCATAAACGTCGGCCATCGCATCGTGGGCGTTGCTGTGCTCGATGCCGTTTGCGCGCGTCAGATGCTCCAGGCGAAAACTTGGCAAACCGTCGTCATTCTCAGGCCATTTGATCCCTTCAGGGCGCAGGGCGTAGCAGGCGCGCATTACATCCAGCAGATCCCAGCGCGAATTACGGTTTTGCCAGCTCCAGGCATAAGGGTCATAGAAATTGCGGTACAGGATATTGCGCGTAACTTCATCGTCGAAGCGGATGTTGTTGTAGCCCACCACGCAGGTATTGGGCACGGTAAACAGGTCGTGAATACGACGGGCAAACTCGGCTTCATTCACGCCTTTCTCACGCGCTTCCTGCGGCGTAATGCCGGTCACCATCACGGCACCAGGCTGGGGAAGATAGTCGTCAGCAGGCTTACAGTAAAAAACCTCCGGCTCACCGATGATATTAAAATCCGCATCGGTGCGGATCGCCGCGAACTGCGAAGGCCGGTCCAGCGACGGGCTGGTGCCAAAGGTTTCGTAATCGTGAAAGAGAAAAGTGGGAAGCGCGGCGGAATCAGACACCAGTAATACCATCCTGTTAAAAAGTGACTTTACTATGGTAAACGATCGGCGGCGACACGCCGAACAAAAAGCGATTTTCAGCGCCAGAATTGCGCGCTGGCTTCCGCTAAATCTTTGCGTCCCGTCACATTTTTTTGCAATTTAAACAGGTAACGAAGCGAGAACTTCCGTAAAAAGGGCAACGATTTTAAATGACCTGAGGAAATACCGTTGAAACGCCGTCTGTTTATTGCTGTTTCTTTACTCGCTTCGAGTATTACTTCTGCTCTGGCTGCCGATCCACTGGACTATTCGCCGCAGCCCCCGGCCATTCAGGCAGGGTCATGGGTGCTAATGGATTACACCACGGGTCAAATTTTAACGGCCGGTAATGAACATCAGCAGCGCAATCCGGCAAGCCTCACCAAACTGATGACCGGCTATGTGGTCGATCGTGCGATCGACAGCCATCGTATTACGCCGGATGACGTTGTAACCGTCGGGCGCGACGCGTGGGCGAAAGGCAATCCGGTGTTTGACGGTTCATCGTTGATGTTCCTGAAAGCAGGCGATCGCGTGACCGTTCGCGACCTCAGCCGTGGTCTGATTGTGGATTCCGGTAACGACGCCTGTTTGGCGTTAGCTGACCACGTAGCGGGCGGTCAGCCGCAGTTCGTCAGCATGATGAACGACTACGTGCAAAAGCTGAATCTGCGTGATACCCACTTTGAAACCGTGCACGGCCTGGATGCGCCAGGGCAGCACAGTTCGGCTTACGATCTGGCGGTGCTGTCGCGAGCGATTATTCACGGTGAGCCGGATTTCTATCACATGTACAGTGAAAAGAGCCTCACCTGGAACGGCATCACCCAGCAAAACCGCAACGGCTTGCTGTGGGACAAAACCATGAACGTTGACGGGCTGAAAACCGGGCACACTTCAGGTGCGGGCTTCAACCTGATCGCCTCGGCGGTGGACGGTCAGCGTCGCCTGATTGCAGTGGTCATGGGAGCCGATAGCCCGAAAGGTCGCGAAGAACAGGCGCGTAAGTTGCTGCACTGGGGCCAGCAAAACTTCGATACCGTGCAGATCCTGCGCAGCGGCAAACAGGTCGGGACTGAGCGTATCTGGTACGGCGATAAAGAACACATTTCACTTGGTACCGATCAGGATTACTGGCTGGCACTGCCAAAAAGTGAAGTCGCGAATATCAAAGCCAAGTATGTCCTCGATAAAAAAGAGCTGGAAGCGCCTATTGCTGCCCATCAGCGCGTCGGGGAAATTGAGCTGTACGACCGCGATAAGGTGGTCGCGCACTGGCCGTTAGTCACGCTGGAAAAGGTCAACAAAGGCGGTCTGTTCTCGCGTCTGAGCGACTACCTGCACCACAAAGCCTGATGCTCATAAGAGCAGACTGGCGCTCCTGCGAGTCTGCTCACATAATAAACATCTCGTGTTTGCCGGACATAACGAATCTGCTTTATAGTGTATAAATATACAGTAATAAACGGAGGCAGTATGGACTACAGCATCAAGCAGCAACCTAAGCGTAAAATTGCCGGTTTTCATCTGGTTGGCCCGTGGGAGCAAACCGTCAAACAAGGTTTTGAGCAACTGGCGATGTGGGTCGATGGCAATCAGATCCAGCCACTCGAATGGGTGGCGGTTTATTATGACAATCCCGATGAAGTGCCTGCCGAAAAACTTCGCTGCGATACAGCTGTCACTGTCGGCGAAGATTTTCAAATCCCTGCCAACAGCGAAGGGGTGATCCTCACTGAAATCGCGGCGGGGGACTATGCCGTCGCCACGGCGCGAGTCGAAAACCATGACTTCGGCACACCGTGGTACAGCTTCTTTAACAGTCTCCTCGAGGATAACCGCTACGGGATCGCACCGAAGCCGTGTTTTGAGCGCTATCTGAACGATGGCAATGTCGATGGTTACTGGGATATCGAAATGTACGTTGCAGTGCAAAATAAGGTCGGTTGAGTCGCACACCTGTTATTTGTAGGGTTTTTCTGCCGGACGTGATGCGTCTGGCAGAAAACACAGTACAATTGTGATTCGCCGTATAGCTGGAGAGCGGGTGTGCGTCCCGACAAATCATTAACTCCCTTTGAAATCCGTTTGTACCGGAATTACCGCGTCGTGCATGGTTGCCGCATCGCATTGGCGTTCATTCTCACCTTCCTTCTGGTGAGGTTGCTGCACATCCCTGAGGGTACCTGGCCGCTCATCACGCTGGTGGTGATCATGGGGCCGATCTCTTTCTGGGGGAATGTGGTGCCGCGTGCCTTTGAGCGTATTGGCGGCACGATTTTTGGCTCCGCCCTGGGGCTGATTGCGCTAAAGCTTGAACTCATTTCGCTCCCGATCATGCTGCTGTGGTGCGCTGGGGCGATGTTCCTGTGCGGCTGGTTAGCACTCGGTAAAAAACCGTATCAGGCGCTGCTGATTGGGATCACCTTATCGGTGGTCGTTGGCGCACCGGCGGGGGACATGGCCACGGCCCTGTGGCGAAGCGGTGATGTGATTCTGGGTTCGCTGTTGGCGATGCTATTCACCGGTATCTGGCCGCAGCGGGCATTTTTGCACTGGCGCATTCAGATGGCCAACTACGTCACGGCTTTCAACCGCGTCTATCAGGCAGGGTTTTCGCCCAACCTGGTCGAACGCCCAAGGCTCGAAAAACACCTGCAAAAAATCCTCAATGATGTCGTGAAGATGCGCGGCATTATCGCTCCCGCCAGCAAAGAGACGCACATTCAGAAATCCATTTTCGAGGCCATTCAGACGGTCAGTCGCAATCTGGTGTGTATGCTCGAACTGCAAATTAACGCTCACTGGGCGTCGCGCGCCAGCCACTTTGTTCTTCTGAATGCGCATACGCTTAAGGAAACGCAGCAGATGACGCAGCAAACGCTGTTAACCATCGCTCACGCGCTGTATGAGGGCAATCCGCAGCCGATTCTGGCGAACAGCGAACGGCTGAATGAAATCACAGCGGAGCTTAGGCAGTTGATTAATGAACATCAGGGTGACAATGTGGCGGAAACGCCCATTCACGGCTATGTATGGTTGAGCATGGAAATGGCGAGACAGCTTGAACTGTTGTCGCATCTCATTTGCCGGGCGCTGCGCAAATAAAAAGCAGCCATAGCCTGATGTGACGGCTGCTGCTTCGATTCAGCAGCGATTGGGGTTATGATAGGATTAAACGATATACCATTTGTCATTCGCAGCGGCTGTCAGTAAGGTTATCTGCACAGCGGTTGCTTAAACGAATCCGAATCTTACATTAGCAGGGGTATTAAAATGGAAACTACCAAGCCTTCGTTCCAGGATGTTCTGGAATTCGTTCGCCTGTTCCGCCGCAAAAACAAACTGCAGCGTGAAATCCAGGACGTTGAGAAGAAGATCCGTGACAACCAGAAACGCGTTCTGCTGCTTGATAACCTGAGCGACTACATCAAGCCGGGCATGAGCGTTGAAGCTATTCAGGGCATTATCGCCAGCATGAAAACCGACTACGAAGATCGCGTAGACGATTACATCATCAAAAATGCTGAGCTGTCCAAAGAGCGTCGCGATATCTCCAAAAAACTGAAAGTGATTGGCGAAATCAAGAACGGCGAAGCGAAAAGCGAGTAACCGTCGCGAAGAATGATAAGGCCTCTCTGCGAAAGCTGAGGGGCTTTTTTTATGGCCGATATACAGGCCCAGAAAAGCAAAAAGCCTGCTTTAAAAGCAGGCTTTTCAAATTTGGCTCCTCTGACTGGACTCGAACCAGTGACATACGGATTAACAGTCCGCCGTTCTACCGACTGAACTACAGAGGAATCGGTTAGGAGGCTTATCTTAGCGGCGAAAAAACTTTTGTCAAACCTGATCTTACACTCATTCATTCAACTGCTGATTCTGTCGTCAGTTTGTCGTCATTCTCTACAATTTTTTGTGGAAAATACTTTGCAGGATTAGCGTTTCTCCCTCATCATTTGAAATGGAGTTTCAACTTTCTCTCGTTAAGGTCCATTTTGAACGTCACTTCCGCTCTGCGCCAGGCCGTTAAACGTACGCCCTGGTATGCCAAACGTAAAAGCTATCGTGTTCTGTTCTGGCGTGAAATCACCCCCCTTGCTGTGCCTATCTTTCTGGAAAACACCTGCGTTCTGCTGATGGGCGTGCTCAGTACGTTTCTGGTGAGCTGGCTGGGTAAAGAGGCGATGGCGGGCGTGGGGCTGGCAGACAGCTTCAATATGGTAGTGATGTCGTTCTTTGCCGCCATCGATCTTGGTACGACGGTGGTTGTCGCCTTTAGTCTCGGCAAACTCGATCCGAAGCGTGCGCGCGAGGCGGCTCGACAGTCGCTGATGATCATGACCGTCTTCTCGGTAATTCTGGCAGCAGTAATCCACTATTTCGGTAAAGAGATTATCGATATCGTAGCAGGGGAGGCGACCGATGAAGTGAAAGGGTTGGCGCTGACCTATCTTGAAATGACGGTACTGAGCTATCCGGCGGCGGCTATCGCCTTGATTGGAAGCGGTGCACTGCGCGGTGCGGGCAACACAAAAATTCCGCTGCTGATTAACGGCGGGATGAATATCCTCAATATCATCATCAGCAGCATACTGATTTACGGGCTTTTCTCATGGGATGGTCTGGGATTTGTCGGAGCAGGGCTGGGGCTGACCATCTCGCGGTATATCGGCGCAATAGCGATTGTCGCGGTGCTGATGATGGGCGTAAACCCGGCGCTTAAACTCTCGTTAAAAAGCTATTTCCGCCCGTTCAATTTCGCCATTATCTGGGAAGTGATGGGGATTGGTATTCCTGCCAGTATCGAATCTGTATTGTTTAACGGCGGGAAACTGTTGACTCAAATGTTTGTCGCCGGGATGGGTACCGACGTTATCGCCGGTAACTTTATCGCGTTCTCGATTGCTTCGCTGATTAACCTGCCAGGGAACGCCCTCGGATCGGCATCGACGATTATCACCGGGAAACGGCTCGGCAAAGGGCAAATCGCCCAGGCGGAGCGCCAGTTGCGTCACGTATTCTGGCTATCAACAATTGGACTGACAATTATCGCGTGGGGAACCGCGCCTTTCGCGGGGCTGATGGCCTCGTTCTACACCCATGAGGACGACGTCAAAGAGGTGGTCAAAATCCTCATCTGGCTGAATGCCGCGTTTATGCCCATCTGGGCGGCGTCGTGGGTGCTTCCTGCGGGGCTTAAAGGCGCACGTGATGCGCGATTTGCGATGTGGGTGTCGATGCTCGGCATGTGGGGCTGTCGCGTAGTGGCGGGCTATGGGCTTGGTATTATGCTCGGTATGGGGGTTGTCGGCGTCTGGCTGGGGATGTTCCTCGATTGGGCGGTGCGCGGCGCACTGTTTTACTGGCGTATGGTCAGCGGGCGCTGGCTGTGGAAATACCCGCGAATCAAGAGCGAAAATGCGACGCCGGAACCTTCAGAACGCCTGACAAATGTGCGAACTGAAGAATAAATCAGCAAACGAACTTTTTTATGCATTCTGTCTTTGACAATGGCAGGTGGCATCGATAATATGCGCCCCGTTCACACGATTCCTCTGTAGTTCAGTCGGTAGAACGGCGGACTGTTAATCCGTATGTCACTGGTTCGAGTCCAGTCAGAGGAGCCATATTTAAGAAGCCTGCTCAGGAAACTGAGCGGGCTTTTTGCTTTTCTGCGTTCGGTGGAATTGCCGGGTGGCGGCTACGCCTTACCCGGCCTACAGGACCGTACAGATTATCCCGCCTGCACGCGTATCGGCGCGGTGGCTTCAAACAGCCACGGTCGCGCATCGCTATTGACCAGCGGCGACAGAACCTCTCTCACCTGCTGATGATAATCATCCAGCCACTGCTTCTCTTGATCGTTGAGCAACTGCAATTCAACCTGGCTTAAATCAATCGGGATAAGCGTCAGGGAAGCAAACTTGCAGAAGCCCGGAATGCTCTCAACAATCTCCACTTGATTTTCAATGCGAATACCGTGGCTGTCGGCCTGATAATACCCCGGCTCGATGGTGATGATACTCCCCGCTGTCAGCGGCCACGGGTTCACTTTCTTGGCGATGCGCTGCGGGTTTTCGTGGATCAGTAGCTGATGCCCCACACCGTGCCCGGTGCCATGATCGTAATCCAGTCCCAGTTCCCACAGCGGACGACGAGCGAACGCGTCCAGTTGATGCCCCTGCGTACCCGACGGGAATTGCAGCGTAATGAGCGATAAAAAGCCTTTTAGCACGGCGGTATAGTGCAACCGCTGCTGCGCATCCAGCTTGCTGTACGCCAGCGTACGGGTCGCATCCGTGGTGCCGTTATGATACTGGCCGCCAGAATCATTCAGGTAGAAATGGCCGCTGGTAATTGCCTTATTTGATGCGGCGCTGGAGTGATAATGGCACATTGCCGCGTTACTGGCGGAGGCGGAAATCGTCTCGAAACTTTGCTCGATAAAGCCTTGTTGTTGTTCACGGAATTTAAGCTGCTGCGCCTGCGCTTCCAGTTCGGTCAGCGGCTTGCCTGCCGCCTCGCGCTGCGGTACTTCATGCGACAACCACGCGATAAAATTCACCCACGCGGCACCGTCCTGCTGATGGCATTCGCGATAGCCTTCCAGCTCGACAGGGTTCTTGTGCGCTTTCGTAAGCGTCACCGGATCGGCCTGCCAGAGGATCTCTCCCTGCGGCTCAATCGCAAAACGCAGCGCAACCGGAGCAGAATCCGCATCCAGCCACACGCGTTTGCCTTCGCTGACCTGTTTGCAGCGGTGCACAAAATCATCCTGCGGCGAAATCACTATCCCATCGACAGCAGAAGCTGGCAGTTCGCGAAGTTTGTCGCCATCGACGAACCACTCTACGTCACCCTCGCGGCTCAGCAATGCAAAGGAGAGCGGCACCGGGCTGGTGTGGATATCAGACCCACGCACGTTCAGCAGCCAGGCGATGTTGTCCGGCATGGTTATCGCCAGATAATCCGCGCCGTTATCCTGCAGCAATTGCGCCACACGACGACGTTTGTCGGCACTGCTTTCACCGCTGACCGCAACGGGCATCTCGCGAATCAGGCCCGTCGGGGCAGCGGGGCGATCGCTCCATAATGTGTCGAAAGGCGACGCGTTGAGCGGGACAAATTCGCAGCCGGTGACGGCAAGCTGTTGGTACTCGTTGTGGGTCATCAGCAGCGGGTCAAAGGCGATGCGCATTCCGTCGCTCGCATTCGCGTCAAGCCACTGGGCCAGCGGTTCGTTGTGCAGATGATGGATCGCAAAATCGTCCATGTTGACCTGCACGCGGGCCTGTACCTGATAGCGACCGTCGACAAACAGCAACGCGCGATCTTTCAGAACCAATGCCAGCCCTGCAGAGCCGTCAAAGCCGGTCAGCCACGCCAGTTTTTCGAAATGCGGTGCGCAGTATTCGCTCTGCCACGCGTCGGTGCGCGGCACGATCATGCCGTCGAGATTGTTTTCCTGTAGCCACTGGCGAAGCGCCGTAAGCGGTGTGGTGGTGTGCATGGTTTTTCCTTGTTGTTATTAGCGGAACGGCGGTTCGTTGAAGGTGCGCAGTTTGCGTGAATGCAGCTTGTCGCCTTCTGCACGCAGTAAATCTATCGCGCGAATACCGATCTGCAAATGCTCGGAAATCGCCCCTTCATAAAAGCGGTTAGCCTGGCCCGGCAGTTTAATCTCGCCGTGCAGCGGTTTGTCCGAAACGCACAGCAGCGTGCCGTACGGAACGCGGAAACGGTAGCCCTGAGCGGCAATGGTGGCGCTTTCCATATCAATCGCTACCGCGCGGCTTAAATTAAAGCGCAGCGAAGAGGCAGAGTAGCGCAGCTCCCAGTTACGGTCGTCGGTGGTGACGACGGTCCCGGTGCGCAGACGTTGTTTGACCTCTTCGCCTGGCATCCCGCTTACCTGTTTGGTGGCGTCGTACAAGGCGCGCTGCACTTCGGCGATGCTCGGGATTGGGATATCCGGTGGCAGCACTGCGTCGAGCACGTGGTCGTCGCGCAGATACGCATGGGCCAGCACATAGTCACCAATTAGCTGACTTTCACGCAGGCCGCCGCAGTGGCCAATCATCAGCCACACGTCCGGGCGCAGTACCGCCAGATGGTCGCAGATGGTTTTGGCATTCGACGGGCCGACGCCGATGTTAATCAGCGTAATACCCTGACCGTCGGCGGTGATCAGGTGCCAGGCAGGCATTTGATGCTTTTTCCATGCCAGATCGGAAATCGCCATTTCCGGCGCTTCGGTTTCGGCGGTGATCCAGATCCCTCCAGCACACGAGAGCGCTACGTACGGGCTATCTGGGTCGAGGATTTGGCTGCATCCCCAGCGCACAAACTCATCCACGTAGCGGGTGTAGTTGGTGAAGAGTACAAAGGGCTGGAAATGTTCAACCGGCGTGCCAGTGTAGTGACGCAGGCGCGCCAGCGAGAAATCAACGCGGCGGGCATCAAAGTGCGACAGCGGGGAAAACTCCGCTGGATGGTAAATGCCATCTGCCGTTTCATCACCAATCTGTGAAAGCTCGGTGGTCGGGAAATGGCGCGTCAACCCGGCGCTCATCGAACGGTCCAGCGTCAGCGCCGAGCCATCAATGACATACGGATACGGGATTTCATGCAGCGAGGGTTCTACGGCGATATGCGCGTCGTAATCCTGATACAGCAGCGTCAGCTGTTCCTCAAGATAAGGGCGGAACAGAGAAGGGCGGGTGACGGTCGTGGAATAACAGCCTGAGTGGGTAAAGCGAGCATACGCGCGGGTTTTGGGCGTATTGGTGGTGCCACCATCCCAGGTGACCGAGAGCGAAGGATAAACAAAAAGGCCGTCGATTCGGGCCTTTTCATCAGGAAGCGTTCCGTTCTCAATGTACTCGCTAATGGCGGTGCGCAGGGCGTTGACAGATTGTTCGTACAACGCCTCCAGCTTTTCCAGTGCCTGAGCAGGTGTCAGGCTTAAGCCCTTATTATTCATGTCTGTCTCCTTGATCCACAGATGTGCGACGTCACTCGATAGTATGTCACACACATGTGAAAAAAAAGTCAGGACATCATCAGTGGGCGTCTTTCATCAGCAGCGCCGTTGTGGCCGAAATCAGACAGCCCGCGAGCAGGTAAATCGCTACGCTTTGCCAGTTGCCGCCGGAGAAGGTGACTAAGGCCGCGGCGATAAACGGCGTAAATCCGCCGCCGACCACGCTTGCCACCTGATAGCCCACGCCTGCGCCGCTGTAGCGGTAGCTCGCGCCAAACATTTCGGTGAACATCGGCTGCTGCACGCACACCACCATGTCGTGGGCGATGTTAGCCAGCATGATGGCGAAGAACACTATCCAGAACAGCGATTGCGCTTCCAGCGCCATAAAGAACGGCCAGGCGCTGAGGCTGCCGATCAGCGCCCCGGTGATGTAAACGCGTCGACGGCCAAACCTGTCTGCAAGCCAGGCGAAGCAGGGGATGGTCAGGCAGCTAATCCCGCCGACCAACAGGCCAATATTCAGAAAAAGCTCACGTGGCAGGCCGAGGTTTTGCGTCGAATAGTTCAGGGCAAAGGCGGTAACGATATACATCGTCAGCAGCTCACAAAGGCGCAGGGCGATAATTTTGAGGAATGCACCGGGATGCTGCATCAGTGCTTCCATCACCGGCAGGCGTTTTTTCGCAACCGGTGGCTCACTTTGCTGCTGTTCAAATTCTGCTGACTCTTCCATCCCGTTGCGGATCCACAACGCCGCCAGCACCAGCACAATGCTGAACAGGAACGGAATGCGCCAGCCCCAGCTCAGGAACTGCTCGTCAGTGGTCAACTGGCTGATAAGTGAAACCAGCCCGGTAGAGAGCAGCAGGCCCACGCCGTAACCCACCTGCACGCCGCTGCTGTAGAACGCTTTTTTATTTTTAGGGGCGCTTTCGACAGACAACAGCGCCGCACCGCCCCATTCGCCGCCCACGGCAAAACCTTGAATCGCACGCAGCGTCACCAGCAGGACCGGAGCCCACCAGCCAATCATGTCGAATGACGGCAAAATGCCAATCAGCGCCGTGGCAATCCCCATCATCCAGACGGTGAGCATCAGCATCCGCTTACGGCCCAGTTTGTCACCGAAATGGCCGAAAATCACGCCGCCCAAAGGGCGGAATAAAAACCCGACGCCGAAGGTGGCAAACGCGGCGAGCGTACCCATCGCGGGGCTGACCTGCGGGAAAAATTCGCGGTTAAATACCAGTGCGGCGGTGATGCCATAGAGCAGAAAGTCATACCAGTCGACGACGGCACCGGCAAAGCTGCCGAGTGCGGCGCGCCGTGCGCGATTGAGCGAGGGTGTCTCCGTATTAGGGCGTTCGGAGATGAGGGTGGAGTCCATGTTTTGTCCTGTCTGTACCAAATTTTTCATTATTAGTATGGGAAAAGGTTACTCACATCGTGCCCGCTCATTGAGCGGAATCAATGAGACTACCCCGACAGGCGGCAGCTGAAAACGATTTTATCCGTCGCGTGCATTAAAATTTCCAAAACGCGGCGAAGGAGTTTCCAGAAAGGGATTACAGTATTAGGTATCGCAGAACGATTTTGCAGAGGATTTGACTATGCAACGGATTCGAATGGTTTTGATTATCGTCATGGTCTTGCTGGCACTTCCCGCGTATGCGGAGCCTGGTGTTTACGGGGAACAGCGCATTACCGGCTGGTGGAATAATTTCACCAGCGATGTGTCTCAGACGTGGAATGAGCCGCAAAATTACGATCTCTATTTGCCTTTTCTGAGCTGGCATGCGCGCTTTATGTACGACAAAGAAAAAACCGACAACTACAACGAAATGCCGTGGGGTGGCGGTTTTGGGGTATCTCGTTACAACGAACAGGGGAACTGGAGTTCCCTCTACGCCATGATGTTTAAAGACTCTCATAATGAATGGCAGCCGATTGTTGGCTACGGCTGGGAGAAGGGCTGGTATCTGGATAATGCGCAGGATTTCCGTTTAGGACTGGGTGTAACGGCCGGGATCACGGCGCGGAAGGATTTTGCTAACTATGTTCCGCTGCCAATTATTTTGCCGCTGTTCTCCGCCGGTTATAAGCGCCTGAATGTGCAATTTACCTACATTCCCGGCACCTATAACAACGGCAACGTACTGTTTGCGTGGTTGCGGTATGGGTTTTAGATTCGGAGACTGAAGCCGGGTGGCGGCTGTGAGGTAAATGCAAAACGGCAACATCGTTGCCGTTTTTAATGTTTTCTCCCTCTCCCTGTGTGTGTACGGTCCGGGGACATGGTAGACAGGTGTTCGGGGACATAGTGAACACTATTTAACATCCTTTACCCATGGTGATCGACTTTTTCTTCAGGTCGA
>RCUM01000073.1_pt1 | contig 97072 bp, 87 predicted proteins | sample 2166141 | NCBI WGS metagenome assembly RCUM01 (sample SAMN09932756, study PRJNA488358) | compost metagenome | isolation source: compost soil in crotonic acid-enriched | place: Germany: Experimental Botanical Garden | reverse complement strand
CACGACCTTGCCAAGGTCGGGGTCGCGAGTTCGAGTCTCGTTTCCCGCTCCAAAATTTGAAAGTATCGCAAGATACGCACAGCATCAGGATCACCCAAGCGGGAATAGCTCAGTTGGTAGAGCACGACCTTGCCAAGGTCGGGGTCGCGAGTTCGAGTCTCGTTTCCCGCTCCAAATTCTTCTTCATACCCAGTTTATCCACAGCGAAGTTCTTCGTTGGGGACATTTTCTTTTGCCTCTGACAAACTCTTGTAAACAGAGTTATCCACAGATCCGGCTATTATTCCTGAATCGCAAAAACCTTCGCACGGTGAACGGTATATCTATAACCTATTGAATTTGATATATAAAATTTGATTTCAAAATGTTATTGAGATCACTTGACCTCTCTGCAAAGCCTGATGGTTCCTGACTTCATGATTTTATTCACAGGCTGTGAATAGTTCAGGCATCGCGCGGAAGCCCTTTTTCGACCACCCGAACCAGACGCTGTTTCTTCGGCAACTGCACCTCAACGACACAGGCGTTTCGCTTCTCGATTTGCTGCGCAATCGCCCACTCTATGTGTTCGTCGAGAAGTGGGTGCTCACCTCGACGTGTTTCAAGCGCCTGAATATTCGCTTCGTCCCAGGGCGCATTTCCCAGCGCAACGGCGATATTTCTCAGCCAGCGCAGATGCCCAATGCGGCGAATCGCCGAACCTTCGGTAATTCTCAGGAAATAGTTTTCGTCCCAGGCAAACAATTCTGTCAGCTTCGGAGCGTGCAGCGCCTTACGCGGACTGAAATCGTCTTCCTCGGTGAGCTGTGAATAGCGATTCCACGGGCAGATCAGCTGACAGTCGTCACATCCGTAAATTCGATTGCCAATCAGTGGGCGGAACTCTTCCGGGATCGCCCCTTCGAGTTCAATCGTAAGATACGAGATGCAGCGGCGTGCATCTACGGTGTAAGGCTCGACAATCGCGCCCGTTGGGCAGATGGTCATGCAGGCCACGCAGCGCCCGCAGCCCTCTTCAACCGGACCGTCCACTGGCAGCGGCAAATCAATCAGTAATTCACCGAGAAAGAAGAATGAGCCCGCGTCGCGGCTCAAGATAAGTGAGTGCTTACCTGTCCAGCCAAGCCCTGCTTTTTCAGCGATTGGGCGCTCAAGAATAGGCGCGGAATCGACAAAAGGTCTAAAATTCAGCGAACCACAGTGCTGCTGGATGGTTTCGCCGAGTTTTTTTAAGCGGTTACGCAGAAGTTTATGATAATCACGTCCAAGGGCATAACGGCTGACGTAACCCAGTGACGGGTCTTTCAGCGTGCGGGCAAACGCCGCGTTAGCGGGAAGGTAGTTCATGCGAACGCTAATGACGCGCAGGGTCCCCGGCAATAGTTCATGGGGCCGGGCGCGCATCATGCCGTGACGCGCCATCCACTCCATTTCGCCGTGGTATTGTTTGTCCAGCCAGGCCTGCAGTTTTGGCTCGCTCGCGGAAAGGTCAGTATCCGTGATACCGACTTTCTGAAAGCCAAGCTCAGCGCCCCACTGTTTAATGTTTTGCGCTAACTGATTGAGATCGAGGGGCTGTGACATGACGGACCATACGGTGAAGAAAATCCCCGCAAGTATACCACATTCCATTTGGCCTGCGGACGCCCTGCGTCGCGCAGAAAAAGAGGCCGCCGACAGTCTGGGTATCACCCTTTACGAGTTGATGCTCCGTGCGGGTGATGCGGCGTTTAGCGTCGCACGAGAAGCGTACCCACTCGCCACTCACTGGCTCATCCTGTGCGGGCACGGCAATAACGGCGGCGATGGTTATGTCGTCGCCCGGCTGGCCGCCGCAGAGGGGATGAATGTTACGCTCCTGGCCCTGGAGAGTGACAAGCCGTTGCCAGAAGAGGCGAACGAGGCCCGTGACGCCTGGTTGAACGCCGGGGGCGTAATCCACGCGGCGGATATCGTCTGGCCAGAGGATATCGATCTTATTGTGGATGGCCTGCTCGGTACTGGCCTCAAACAGGCTCCACGCGAAAACGTCGCCAATCTTATTGAACAGGCGAACGCGCATCCCGCGCCCGTTATCGCGCTGGATATTCCCTCGGGACTGGTCGCGCAAACGGGCGCGACGCCGGGGGCGGTGATCAATGCCGCTGCCACCGTGACTTTTATTGCCCTCAAACCTGGCCTGTTGACAGGCAAAGCGCGTGATGTGGTCGGAAAACTTCATCATCATGCGCTCGGCCTGGATATCTGGCTTGCGGGTCAGGAAACGGTTATCGCTCGTTTTGACGCTGCGCAGCTTGCGCAATGGCTGCCACCGCGCCGTCCGACATCCCATAAAGGCGACCACGGGAAACTGGTTATTATCGGTGGCGATCACGGCACTGCGGGGGCAATACGCATGACCGGCGAAGCCGCTCTGCGGGCGGGCGCAGGTCTTGTGCGAGTACTCACTCGCGTCGAAAACATCCCGCCGATAATCACCGCGCGCCCGGAGCTAATGGTGCATGAACTCACGCCACAATCCCTAGAAGAGAGCCTGGTATGGGCGGACGTGGTGGCGATTGGCCCAGGATTGGGTCAACAGGAATGGGGCAAAAAAGCGCTGCAAAAAGTCGAGAACTGCCGCAAACCCATGCTGTGGGATGCCGACGCGCTGAACCTTCTGGCAATCAATCCTGATAAACGTCACAATCGCATTCTGACGCCACACCCCGGCGAGGCCGCGCGGCTGCTTAACTGCAGCGTCGCAGAAATTGAAAGCGATCGCTTACTTTCTGCGCAGCGTCTGGTAAAACGTTACGGAGGTGTTGCGGTTCTGAAAGGGGCAGGCACCATTGTGGCTTGTGAATCTGGCGCGTTGGGCATTATCGACGCAGGCAATGCGGGGATGGCAAGTGGCGGAATGGGCGACGTGCTCTCCGGCATTATCAGCGCATTGCTCGGACAGAAACTTGCCCCTTATGATGCAGCTGTTGCAGGCTGCGTGGCGCACGGCGCGGCTGCCGACAGACTGGCTGCGCAGTATGGAACGCGCGGCATGCTGGCCACCGATCTTTTTGACGCGCTACGGCGTGTTGTTAACCCGGATGTGATTGACGTAGAAAATGACTAATCGAGTGATTGCTTTACCCGACGAGCAGGCAACTTTGGATCTTGGTAAAAACCTGGCGCTGGCCTGCGAGGGCGCGACCGTGATTTATTTATACGGTGATTTGGGTGCGGGTAAAACCACCTTCAGCCGCGGATTTTTGCAGGCGCTGGGGCATAAAGGGAACGTGAAAAGCCCGACCTATACCCTGGTGGAGCCTTACGAGCTCGAAAATGTGAGGGTGTATCACTTCGATCTCTACCGTCTTGCGGACCCAGAGGAGCTGGAATTTATGGGTATCCGCGATTATTTTGCCAACGACGCCATTTGCCTGGTGGAGTGGCCACAACAAGGTGCGGGTGTGTTGCCTGACCCGGATGTCGAAATTCACCTGGATTATCAGGCGCAAGGGCGTGAGGCACGCATAAGTGCAGTTTCCTCATCAGGCTGTTCCTTGCTGGCTCGTTTGGCCAGCTGAATGAAGGGATAACGGGATGATTAATCGCGTTAAAGGTTGGTTGTTGGCCGCAACGGTGCTGCTGTGCGCGCAGGCCGGAGCGGCGAGCTTATCGGACATTCAGGTGTCCAACGGTGATTCGCAGGCGCGCATCACCTTCAGTTTCATGGGCGATCCCGATTACGCCTTCTCACAGGTCGATAAACGTAGCGTTGCGCTGGATATCAAACAGACCGGGGTGATTCAGGGTCTGCCGCTGCAATTTAGCGGCAACAATCTGGTCAAAAGCATTCGTTCCGGGACGGCAACAGACGCGCAATCCCTGCGCCTGGTGGTTGATCTGACGCAGAATGGTAAAACCCGCGCGGTGAAGCAGCAAAACGGTGCGAATTACACTGTCGTCTTCACCATTAATGCCGATGTTCCGCCGCCACCACCTCCGCCGCCTGCGCCTGTCGTGGCACAACGCGTGGAGCAGCCGGTGGTTGCACCGCGGCCGTCTGAACCGGCGCGTAATCCGTTCAAGGCGCAAAACGATCGCATCACCAGCGTGACCAGCAGCAATACCGTCACGCGCCCGGCGGCACGTGCGCGAGCAGTGTCGTCCGACGAGAAAGTGATCATCGCCATTGACGCCGGTCACGGCGGGCAGGACCCTGGCGCGATTGGGCCGGGCGGTACGCAGGAGAAAAACGTTACTATTTCTATTGCGCGTAAACTGCGTGCTTTGCTGAACGACGATCCGATGTTTAAAGGCGTCATGACCCGTGACGGCGACTATTTCATCTCTGTGATGGGGCGTTCCGACGTGGCGCGTAAGCAAAATGCGAACTTCCTGGTATCGATTCATGCGGATGCCGCACCGAACCGCAGCGCAACTGGGGCCTCGGTCTGGGTTCTGTCGAACCGCCGTGCGAACAGCGAAATGGCGAACTGGCTCGAAGAGCATGAGAAGCAGTCTGAACTGCTTGGTGGAGCGGGTGATGTATTGGCGAACAGTCAGTCCGATCCGTATCTCAGCCAGGCGGTGCTGGATTTACAATTCGGTCATTCTCAGCGCGTCGGGTATGATGTGGCGACTAACGTGATTAGCCAGCTTCAGCGCGTTGGCGCGATACACAAACGTCGCCCTGAGCACGCAAGTTTAGGCGTGCTGCGCTCCCCGGATATCCCGTCGATTCTGGTCGAAACCGGTTTTATCACCAATAACGGCGAAGAGCGCCTGCTTGGTAGCGACAGCTATCAGCAGCAAATTGCCGATGCGATTTATAACGGTCTGCGCAATTACTTTGCTGCGCATCCGCTGCAGTCAGCGCCGCAAGGGGGCGCGGGTCAAACCGCCAGCGCAGTCCTGCCAGGCGAGATGAGCGCGACCCACTAAGGAGAAGTCATGCCGATTCAGGTTCTGCCGCCGCAGCTTGCGAACCAAATCGCCGCCGGCGAGGTGGTGGAGCGTCCTGCATCGGTCGTGAAAGAACTGGTTGAGAACAGTCTGGATGCGGGGGCGACCCGCATCGATATTGATATCGAACGCGGTGGCGCAAAGCTTATCCGCATTCGCGATAACGGCTGTGGTATCAAAAAAGACGAGCTGGCGCTGGCGCTGGCGCGTCACGCCACCAGTAAAATTGCCTCACTCGACGATCTGGAAGCGATTATCAGCCTCGGTTTTCGCGGCGAAGCGCTGGCCAGTATCAGCTCCGTTTCCCGTCTGACGCTCACCTCCCGCACTGCCGAACAGCAGGAAGCCTGGCAGGCGTATGCGGAAGGGCGTGACATGGACGTGACTGTTAAACCTGCCGCCCATCCTGTGGGTACCACGCTGGAAGTGCTGGATTTGTTCTACAACACGCCGGCGCGGCGTAAGTTTATGCGCACCGAGAAAACCGAATTCAGCCATATCGACGAGATTATTCGCCGCATCGCATTGGCGCGTTTTGACGTCGCCATCAATCTGAGCCATAACGGCAAAGTGATGCGTCAGTATCGAGCGGTGGCTGAAGGCGGGCAGAAAGAGCGTCGGTTAGGCGCGATCTGCGGAACCGGGTTCCTGGAACAGGCGCTGGCGATAGAGTGGCAGCACGGTGATTTAGCGATGCGCGGTTGGGTGGCCGATCCGAAAGCCATGAACGCGGCACTGGCTGAAATTCAGTATTGCTACGTCAATGGCCGCATGATGCGCGATCGCCTGATCAACCATGCGATCCGCCAGGCTTGCGAAGATAAACTCGGCGCGGATCAGCAGCCTGCGTTTGTGCTGTATCTGGAAATCGATCCACATCAGGTGGACGTTAACGTCCATCCGGCTAAGCATGAAGTGCGCTTCCACCAGTCGCGTCTGGTGCATGATTTTATCTATCAGGGCGTGCTGAGCGTTTTGCAGCAACAGGCTGAGCCGACGCTGCCGCTGGCTGAAGAGGTTATCGCGCCGCGTCCGATTCCTGAAAACCGCATCGCAGCGGGGCGCAATCAGTTTGCTGAGCCTGCTGTTGCTCGCGAGCCGGAAGCTCCGCGTTATTCTTCAGGCAGTAGCGCACCGCGACCGGTCGGGGCAAACTATCCCCATGCGCCGGGATATCAAAAACAGCAGGGTGCGCTGTACAGCAAATTGCTGGATACTCCAGCCGTCGAGCGTAAAGAGAACGTGGCGCAATCGGCCCCGGCGCTGGAAGGACACAGCCAAAGCTTTGGCCGGGTGTTAACGATTATTGCACCGGAAACGGCGTTGCTGGAACGCGACGGTAAATTGGCCTTGCTGGCGTTACCTGTTGCAGAGCGCTGGTTGAAACAGGCACAGCTGACGCCAGGCGCAAACGCGGCCTGCGCACAGCCGCTGTTGATTCCCGTGCGGCTCAAAATTTCAGCGGACGAAACCACCCTTTTGAACCGTGCTAAAGCGCTGTTGGCGGAAATGGGCATTGAATTTGTCTTAGAGTCTCATCATGTGACGATTCGCGCGGTGCCTTTACCCTTACGCCAACAAAATTTACAAAACTTGATTCCTGAACTGATAGGCTACCTGGCGCAGCAAACGACGTTAGATGCGACCAATACCGCGCAGTGGCTTGCCCGCCATTTGGCGAGCGACCATCATCCGTGGAGCATGGCGCAAGCCATCACCGTATTGGCAGAAGTTGAACGTCTTTGTCCTCATTTGGTCAAAGCACCGCCGGGTGGTTTATTACAACGTGTTGATTTAGATTCGGCGATGAATGCCCTGAAAAATGAGTGATGTGAGTAAGGTGAGCCTGCCTAAGGCGATTTTTTTAATGGGTCCAACGGCCTCTGGCAAAACCGCGTTAGCCATTGAGTTACGTAAAGTTTTGCCAGTAGAGTTGATTAGCGTCGATTCCGCCCTTATTTATCAAGGGATGGATATCGGTACGGCGAAGCCAGACGCAGACGAATTGCGCGCGGCCCCGCATCGGTTGCTGGATATTCTCGACCCGGCCCAGGCGTACTCAGCCGCGGATTTTCGCCGCGATGCGCTGGCGCAAATGGCTGAGATAACCGCAGCAGGCCGGATACCGCTGCTTGTTGGCGGAACCATGCTCTATTTCAAGGCGTTGCTGGAAGGATTATCACCCTTGCCATCAGCGAGCCCTGAAGTGAGAGCCAGAATTGAGCAGCAGGCGGCAGAGCAAGGATGGGGCGCGTTGCACAAGCAACTGGAAGAAGTTGACCCGGTTGCCGCAGCACGGATTCATCCAAATGATCCGCAAAGGCTTTCCCGGGCACTGGAAGTTTTTTTCATTTCGGGTAAAACTTTAACGGAACTGACGCAAACGTCAGGAGAGGCTCTGCCGTATCAGGTGCATCAGTTCGCCATCGCCCCGGCGAGCCGTGAACTGCTCCATCAACGAATTGAGCAGCGTTTTCATCAGATGTTAGCTTCAGGATTTGAAGCAGAAGTACGAGCGCTATTTGCTCGCGGAGATTTGCATACGGACATGCCTTCCATTCGTTGTGTCGGATACCGCCAGATGTGGTCATACATTGAAGGCGAGATCTCATACGATGAAATGGTTTATCGAGGTGTTTGCGCCACGAGACAGTTAGCGAAACGCCAGATGACCTGGTTGCGCGGTTGGGACGGTATTCACTGGTTAGACAGTGAGAAGCCAGACCAGGCGTACAGCGAAGTTTTACAGGTTGTGGGTGCTATCGCAGACTGAATGTGTACAATTAAGTCGTACCGTGCGCAATTTTTCAGAATCGCAAGGTTCTAAGTACATAACAAGCATACATATAAGGAAAAGATAGAATGGCTAAGGGGCAATCTTTACAAGATCCGTTCTTGAACGCATTGCGTCGTGAACGTGTTCCAGTTTCTATTTATTTGGTGAATGGTATTAAGCTGCAAGGCCAGATTGAGTCTTTCGATCAGTTCGTGATTCTGTTGAAAAACACGGTCAGCCAGATGGTGTATAAGCACGCTATTTCTACTGTTGTTCCGTCCCGTCCAGTATCTCATCACAGCAACAACGCTGGCGGCGGCACCGGTAGTAATTTCCATCATGGCAGCAACGCACAGGGCTCTTCTGCACCTGCGCAGGACAGCGAAGAAACCGAGTAAGGTAACGGGCTGTTTTTCCACACGGGGAGCCAGGTTTTCTGCGTTCCCCGCTGATTTATTTTGAGGATAATACGCTTGTTTGACCGTTATGATGCTGGTGAGCACGCGGTACTGGTACACATCTATTTTACGCAAGACAAAGATATGGAAGACCTCCAGGAGTTTGAAGCTCTGGTCTCTTCCGCCGGTGTCGAAGCATTGCAGGTGATTACCGGTAGTCGTAAAGCACCGCACCCAAAGTTTTTTGTTGGTGAAGGTAAAGCAATCGAAATTGCGGAAGCCGTAAAAGCAACTGGCGCGTCAGTCGTGCTCTTTGACCATGCGCTATCTCCGGCTCAAGAGCGTAACCTGGAAGCTCTGTGCGAATGTCGCGTTATCGATCGTACAGGACTGATATTAGATATTTTTGCTCAGCGTGCACGTACCCACGAGGGGAAATTGCAGGTTGAGCTGGCGCAATTGCGTCATCTTGCCACACGCCTTGTGCGTGGCTGGACCCACCTTGAAAGGCAAAAAGGCGGGATTGGTTTGCGCGGTCCGGGTGAAACCCAGCTCGAAACCGACCGTCGACTGCTGCGTGGCCGTATTACCCAGATCCTCTCACGTCTGGCAAGAGTTGAAAAACAGCGTGAGCAAGGACGTCGTTCGCGAACCAAAGCTGACATCCCAACGGTGTCGCTGGTGGGGTATACCAACGCCGGTAAATCCACCCTGTTTAACCAGATTACTGAGGCCAAGGTTTATGCCGCAGACCAGTTGTTTGCGACCCTTGATCCTACGCTGCGTCGCATTGACGTCGCAGATGTCGGTGAAACAGTGCTGGCGGATACCGTAGGGTTTATTCGTCATTTGCCGCACGACCTGGTGGCTGCGTTTAAAGCAACCTTGCAGGAGACGCGTCAGGCGACGCTGCTGCTGCACATTATCGATGCTGCGGATGTACGCGTGCAGGAGAACATCGACGCGGTCAATACCGTGCTCGAAGAGATCGAAGCGCATGAAATCCCTACGCTTCTGGTGATGAATAAAATCGATATGCTGGAGGATTTTGAACCACGTATCGACCGAGATGAAGAGAACAAACCGATTCGGGTCTGGCTTTCTGCCCAGACCGGGGCCGGTGTGCCACTGCTTTTCCAGGCTTTGACAGAACGTCTTTCTGGTGAGGTGGCTCAGCATACGCTGCGTCTGCCGCCACAGGAAGGCAGGCTGCGCAGCCGGTTTTATCAGCTTCAGGCGATAGAAAAAGAGTGGATGGAGGAGGACGGCAGCGTGGGGATGCAGGTGCGTATGCCGATCGTTGACTGGCGTCGCCTCTGTAAACAAGAACCTGCGCTGGTGGACTACGTCGTCTAACCAGGTAAAGGTGCACGAGCCTGAAAATTCGCCCTTGCATAACAAATATGGAGCATATACATGGCGTGGAATCAGCCCGGTAATAACGGACAAGACCGCGACCCGTGGGGAAGCAGCAATAATCAAGGCGGCAACTCTGGGGGAAATGGCAACAAAGGTGGTCGCGAGCAGGGTCCTCCTGATCTGGACGATATCTTTCGCAAACTGAGCAAAAAGCTGGGTGGTTTTGGCGGAGGTAAAGGTTCTGGCTCGGGTGGGAATTCCACTCCAGGGCCGCGCCCGCACATGGGTGGTCGCGTAGTGAGCATTGTTGCCGCTGCCGTGGTCATCATTTGGGCTGCCAGCGGGTTCTACACCATTAAAGAAGCCGAGCGCGGTGTGGTCACTCGTTTCGGTAAGTTTAGCCATCTGGTTGAGCCAGGTCTGAACTGGAAGCCAACCTTCGTCGACAACGTGACTGCCGTTAACGTCGAATCGGTACGTGAACTGGCAGCGTCCGGTGTGATGCTGACTTCTGACGAGAACGTAGTGCGCGTTGAGATGAACGTCCAGTACCGCGTGACCGATCCGGAACACTATTTGTTTAGCGTCACCAGCGCCGATGACAGTCTTCGTCAGGCAACCGACAGCGCCCTGCGTGGCGTGATCGGTAAATACACCATGGACCGTATTCTGACTGAAGGTCGTACCGTTATCCGTAGCGATACCCAGCGCGAGCTGGAAGAGACCATTCGTCCATACAACATGGGTATCACTTTGCTGGACGTCAACTTCCAGGCCGCTCGTCCGCCAGAAGAAGTGAAAGCCGCATTTGATGATGCGATTGCCGCGCGTGAAAACGAACAGCAATACATCCGTGAAGCCGAAGCCTACACCAACGAAGTTCAGCCACGTGCTAACGGCCAGGCGCAGCGTATTCTCGAAGAGGCGCGTGCGTATAAGACACAGACCATCCTGGAAGCACAGGGTGAAGTTGCTCGCTTTGCGAAGCTCCTGCCGGAATATAAAGCCGCACCGGAAATCACCCGTGAGCGTCTGTATATCGAGACAATGGAGAAAGTGCTGAGCCACACCCGTAAAGTGCTGGTGAACGACAGCAAAGGCGGCAATCTGATGGTGCTGCCACTGGACCAGATGCTGAAAGGCGGTAATGCGCCTGCGGCAAAACAGGATACCAGCGGAGCAAACAATCTGCTGCGTCTGCCACCGGCATCCAGCAGCAATTCCAGCGCCAATACCACGTCTTCTTCAAACGATGGTGACATCATGGACCAACGCCGTGCCAACGCACAGCGTAACGACAGCCAGCGTCAGGGGGAATAACGATGCGTAAGTCAGTTATTGCGATTATCATCATCGCGCTGGTCGTACTTTATACCTCCATCTTTGTGGTGAAAGAGGGCGAGCGCGGGATCACCATGCGCTTCGGTAAAGTTCTGCGTGACGATGAAAACAAACCACTGGTCTTCGAGCCGGGCCTGCACTTTAAGCTCCCGATGATTGAATCAGTGAAAATGCTCGACGCCCGTATCCAGACTATGGATAACCAGGCCGATCGTTTCGTTACCAAAGAGAAAAAAGACCTGATCGTTGATTCCTACATCAAATGGCGTATCAGTGACTTCAGCCGTTACTATCTGGCGACCGGCGGCGGTGACGTCTCCCAGGCAGAAGTGCTGCTGAAACGTAAGTTCTCTGACCGTCTGCGTTCTGAAATTGGTCGTCTGGATGTGAAAGACATCGTGACCGATTCCCGCGGTCGTCTGACTCTTGAAGTGCGTGATGCGCTGAACTCCGGTACAGCGGGCACGGAAGATGAAGTCGCCACGCCAGCTGCGGACGATGCAATCGCTAAAGCGGCTGAACGCGTTCAGGCTGAAACCAACGGCAAAGTGCCGGTGATGAACCCGAACAGTATGGCTGCGTTAGGTATCGAAGTGGTCGATGTGCGTATCAAGCAGATCAACCTGCCTGCCGAAGTGTCTGAAGCGATTTATAGCCGTATGCGCGCTGAGCGTGAAGCGGTTGCTCGTCGCCACCGTTCACAAGGTCAGGAAGAGGCTGAAAAGCTGCGCGCGACAGCGGATTACGAAGTGACGAAAACGCTGGCAGAATCTGAACGTCAAGGCCGCATTATGCGCGGTGAAGGCGATGCAGAAGCGGCGAAACTGTTTGCCGATGCCTTCAGCCAGGACCCGGATTTCTACGCCTTTATTCGTAGCCTGCGTGCGTACGAAAACAGCTTCCAGAGCAATCAGGATGTGATGGTGCTCAGCCCTGACAGCGATTTCTTCCGTTATATGAAGACGCCAGGCAACGCCACGCGATAAACTCATTCTCGTTTGAGTTATCAAACCACCGCTCTCAACGGAGCGGTGGTTTTCTTTTATAGGGAGCTAAAATGAATTCCACTATCTTGCTAGCATTAGCCTTGGTTTTGGTGCTCGAAGGGTTGGGGCCGATGCTTTATCCACGCGCATGGCGTCGAATGATCGCCACCATGACCCAACTGCCGGATAATATTTTACGTCGTTTTGGCGGGGGTCTTGTGGTTGCTGGAGTGGTGATCTACTACATGTTGAGGAAAACGATTGGCTGATCAAAAAGTGGTCGGATTTGCCTTATATTGAGGCCAAAAAGTGCTGTAACTCTGAAAAAGCGGTGGTAGAATCCATTTTTAAGCAATCGGTGATTTTTAAAATGGGTAACAACGTTGTCGTACTGGGCACCCAATGGGGTGACGAAGGTAAAGGGAAGATCGTCGATCTTCTGACTGAACGTGCTAAATATGTTGTACGCTATCAGGGTGGTCATAACGCTGGCCATACTCTCGTAATCAACGGTGAAAAGACCGTCCTCCATCTTATTCCATCAGGTATTCTTCGTGACAATGTGACCAGCATCATCGGTAACGGTGTTGTGCTGTCTCCTGCTGCGCTGATGAAAGAGATGAAAGGCCTGGAAGACCGTGGTATCCCGGTTCGTGAGCGTCTGCTGCTCTCCGAAGCCTGCCCGCTGATCCTCGACTATCACGTTGCACTGGACGTAGCGCGCGAAAAAGCACGCGGTGCAAAAGCTATCGGCACCACCGGCCGTGGCATCGGCCCTGCTTACGAAGATAAAGTTGCTCGTCGCGGTCTGCGCGTTGGCGACTTGTTCGACAAAGCCACCTTCGCTGAAAAACTGAAAGAAGTGATGGAATATCACAACTTCCAACTGGTGAACTTCTACAAAGCTGACGCCGTTGACTACCAGAAAGTGCTGGATGATGTCATGGCGGTAGCGGATATCCTGACCGGTATGGTTGTGGATGTGTCCGACCTGCTGGACCAGGCGCGCAAACGTGGCGATTTCGTCATGTTCGAAGGCGCACAGGGTACGCTGCTGGATATCGACCACGGTACCTATCCGTACGTGACTTCCTCTAACACCACCGCGGGTGGCGTGGCAACGGGCTCCGGCCTGGGTCCACGTTATGTGGATTACGTTTTGGGTATCATCAAAGCTTACTCCACTCGCGTGGGTGCAGGTCCATTCCCGACCGAACTGTTTGATGACATCGGCGAGTTCCTGTGCAAACAAGGTAACGAGTTTGGCGCGACCACTGGTCGTCGTCGTCGTACCGGTTGGCTGGATGCTGTTGCTGTGCGTCGTGCAGTGCAGATCAACTCCCTGTCTGGCTTCTGCCTGACCAAGCTGGACGTGCTGGACGGCCTGAAAGAAGTGAAAATCTGCGTCGGTTACCGTATGCCAGATGGCCGCGAAGTGACCACCACTCCGCTGGCAGCTGACGACTGGGAAGGTATCGAGCCGATTTACGAATCCATGCCAGGCTGGTCCGAAACCACCTTTGGTGTGAAAGAGCGTAGCGGTCTGCCGAAAGCCGCGCTGGACTACATCAAGCGTATCGAAGAACTGACCGAAGTGCCGATCGACATTATCTCTACCGGCCCTGACCGTACTGAAACCATGATCCTGCGCGACCCGTTCGACGCATAATTCAGGTTTTGCCCGGCGGCGCTACGCTTGCCGGGCCTACAAAACACTTCTTAAGCCGGATAAGCAACGTGTATCCGGCTTTTTAGTTCCTCTTTCCCCCTTTCAGTCAAATAAATTAGCCGCTAAGTATCTGGCTGGTTTATCATCAATAGTGAATATCTCTGCGGTTTGACCGCGTTTTTCCCTTTTCCTGAGGTTGATGTGCAGTTAACGAGTTTCACCGATTACGGCTTGCGTGCGCTGATTTACATGGCGTCGTTGCCACAAGGACAGATGACCAGTATCTCTGAGGTGACAGAGGTCTACAGCGTGTCCCGTAATCATATGGTCAAAATAATCAATCAACTTAGCCGTGCGGGATACGTGACTGCCGTCCGCGGGAAAAACGGGGGGATTCGTCTCGGTAAACCAGCGCAGAGTATTCGTGTTGGGGATGTGGTCCGTGAACTGGAGCCGCTGACTCTGGTGAATTGCAGCAGCGAGTTCTGCCACATCACTCCCGCTTGCCGCCTGAAACAGGCGCTTTCTAAGGCTGTGCAAAGTTTTCTCAAGGAACTGGATAACTACACGCTGGCCGATTTGGTTGAAGAGAATCAACCGCTGTATAAATTATTGCTGGTGGAATGAAGAAAATTTCCACCGGAGCTGACAACGGAGGAACCGACATGTCACATGATCCTTTCCAGGAACGCGAAGCAGAAAAGTACGCGAATCCTATCCCAAGCCGCGAGTTCATCATCGAACACTTAACTAAACGCGAAAAGCCCGCTAATCGTGAAGAACTTGCCGTTGAATTAAACATTGAAGGCGAAGAGCAAATTGAAGCCCTTCGCCGCCGCCTACGCGCTATGGAGCGCGACGGTCAGCTGGTCTTTACCCGCCGCCAGTGCTATGCCCTGCCGGAACGTCTCGACCTGCTGAAAGGCATCGTTATCGGTCATCGCGATGGCTACGGCTTCCTGCGCGTCGAAGGACGCAAGGATGACCTGTACCTGTCATCTGAACAGATGAAAATGTGCATCCACGGCGATCAGATCCTGGCGCAGCCGTTAGGGGCTGACCGCAAGGGCCGCCGTGAGGCACGCGTGGTTCGCGTACTGGTGCCGAAAACCAGCCAGATTGTCGGGCGTTACTTCACCGACGCGGGCGTTGGCTTTGTGGTGCCGGACGACAGCCGTCTGAGCTTCGACATCCTGATCCCGCCGGAAGAAGTGATGGGCGCGCGCATGGGCTTCGTGGTGGTGGTTGAACTCACCCAGCGTCCAACGCGTCGCACCAAAGCGATTGGTAAGATCGTGGAAGTGCTGGGCGATAACATGGGTACCAGCATGGCCGTGGATATGGCGTTGCGTACGCATGAAATTCCACACGTCTGGCCAACCGCTGTTGAAGAGCAGGTCAAAGACCTGAAAGAACAGGTGCCGGAAGAGGCCAAAGTGGGCCGCGTGGATCTGCGCGATCTGCCGCTGGTCACTATCGATGGCGAAGATGCCCGCGACTTTGATGACGCCGTCTTCTGCGAGAAAAAACGCGGCGGCGGCTGGCGTTTGTGGGTGGCGATTGCGGACGTGAGTTATTACGTGCGCACCAACACCCCGCTGGACAGTGAAGCCCGCAGTCGTGGTACGTCGGTGTACTTCCCGTCGCAGGTGGTCCCAATGCTGCCAGAAGTGCTCTCTAACGGCCTCTGCTCCCTGAACCCACAGGTCGATCGTCTGTGTATGGTCTGCGAAATGACCATCTCCACCAAAGGGCGTTTAACCGGCTACAAATTCTATGAAGCGGTGATGAGCTCGCATGCGCGACTGACGTACACCAAAGTCTGGCACATGCTGCAGGGCGATCAGGAACTGCGCGAGCAGTACGCGCCGCTGGTGAAACACATTGAAGAGCTGCATAGCCTCTACAAAGTGCTGGATCAGGCGCGCGAAGAGCGCGGCGGGATCTCCTTTGAGAGCGAAGAAGCGAAGTTTATCTTCAACGCCGAGCGCCGCATCGAACGTATCGAGCAGACGCAGCGTAACGATGCGCACAAACTGATTGAAGAGTGCATGATCCTGGCGAACATTTCGGCGGCGCGTTTCGTTGAGAAAGCCAAAGAGCCTGCGCTGTTCCGTATTCATGATAAACCAACCACCGAAGCGATCACCGCATTCCGTTCTGTGCTGGCGGAGCTGGGTCTGGAACTGCCGGGCGGCAGCAAACCAGAACCGCGCGACTACGCCGAGCTGCTGGAGTCGATTGGCGATCGCCCTGACGCAGAAATGCTGCAAACCATGCTTCTGCGCTCGATGAAACAGGCGATTTACGACCCAGAAAACCGTGGTCACTTCGGCCTGGCGCTACAGTCTTACGCGCACTTTACCTCTCCGATCCGTCGTTACCCGGATCTGTCACTGCACCGCGCCATTAAGTATCTGTTGGCACAAGAGCAGGGGCACAAAGGAAATACCACCGAAACCGGCGGCTACCATTATTCTATGGAAGAGATGCTCCAGCTCGGTCAGCACTGTTCGATGGCGGAGCGTCGTGCAGACGAAGCGACGCGTGACGTGGCTGACTGGCTGAAGTGTGATTTCATGCTGGATCAGGTGGGCAACGTCTTTAAAGGCGTCATTGCCAGCGTCACCGGCTTTGGTTTCTTCGTGCGTCTCGACGAGCTGTTCATCGACGGTCTGGTTCACGTCTCGTCTCTGGACAACGATTACTATCGCTACGACCAGGTCGGACAACGTCTGACGGGTGAATCCGGTGGCCAGACTTACCGTCTGGGCGATCGTGTGGAAGTCAAAGTTGAAGCCGTCAACATGGACGAGCGTAAGATTGATTTCAGCCTGATCTCCAGCGAACGTGCGCCGCGTAACGTCGGTAAAACCGAACGTGAAAAGGCCAGAAAAGGGCCGAACGGTAAAACCAGCGGTAAACGTCGCCAGGCAGGTAAGAAGGTGAACTTCGAGCCAGATGGCGCTTTCCGTGGTGATAAAGGCAAACCAGCGCCGAAACCACCGAAAGCCAAGAAAGAGAAAGGCGCGAAAAAACCGTCGGCTAAGACTCAGAAAATAGCGGCCGCGACTAAAGCGAAGCGTGCGGCGAAGAAAAAAGTGGCGGAGTGATTTCCCCTCACCCTAACCCTCTCCACATTGGGGAGAGGGGAAAAAGCAAAAGCAATTAACGAGAACCATCAATGAGTGAAATGATTTACGGCATCCATGCGGTGCAGGCCCTGCTGGAGCGCGCACCGGAGCGTTTTCAGGAAGTTTATATTCTGAAAGGGCGTGAGGATAAACGTCTGCTGCCGCTGATCCATGCTCTGGAAGCCCAGGGCGTGGTGATTCAGCTGGCAAGCCGCCAGTTCCTCGACGAAAAAAGCGAGGGTGCGGTTCACCAGGGCATTATCGCGCGTGCGAAGCCGGGCCGTCAGTATCAGGAAAACGATCTGCCGGATCTGATTGCCCAACTGGATAACCCGTTCTTCTTGATCCTCGACGGCGTGACCGATCCCCACAACCTCGGGGCATGCCTGCGTAGCGCCGATGCGGCGGGCGTCCATGCGGTGATTGTGCCGCGTGACCGTTCTGCACAGCTGAACGCGACAGCCAAGAAAGTGGCCTGCGGCGCGGCGGAAAACGTACCGCTGATCCGCGTGACCAACCTGGCGCGCACCATGCGTCAGCTACAGGAAGAGAACATCTGGATCGTCGGCACCGCTGGCGAAGCCGATCACACCCTCTACCAGAGCAAAATGACGGGCCGTATGGCGCTGGTGATGGGTGCAGAAGGCGAAGGGATGCGTCGCCTGACGCGTGAGCATTGCGACGAGCTGATCAGCATTCCGATGGCGGGCAGCGTTTCGTCTCTGAACGTGTCTGTGGCAACAGGTATCTGCCTGTTCGAAGCAGTGCGTCAGCGCGGGTAATAAACAGCAAGGCCTTCCTGCGGAAGGCCTTTAGTGTTTTCTCCCTCTCCCGTGGGAGAGGGCCGGGGTGAGGGCATCAGACGGTGAAGGACTGAAGCGCCACCGGGCGCAAAGGCTACTCCTCCAGCGACCGAAGATGGTCGTCTTTCTTGAGCGTCATCAGCGCGACAATACTCACCACCGCCGTCGCCATTACGTAATACGCCGGAATATCCAGATTCCCGGTCTGCTTAATCAACCCCGTAATAATCAAACCCGCGCAGCCTGAGAAGATCGCGTTCGACAGCGAATAGGCCAGCCCAAGGCCGGTGTAACGAACACGCGTCGGGAACATCTCCGACAGCATCGCCGGGCCAGGACCCGCCAGCATTCCCACCAGACCGCCCGCAATCAACACTACAATCGCTTTGACCGCCAGCGTGCTGGATTCCGCCTGCAAAATCTTCAGTAAAGGCAGGGCGAGGATCAGCAGCAGCGCAGTCGCAATCACCATTACCGTGCGCCGCCCGATGCGGTCGCTCAGGATGCCCGACGGGATAATCGTCAGCGCAAAGCCAATATTTGAAATCACCGCAATCAGCAGCGCCTGATTAAAACCGGTGTGCAACGCGGATTGTAAATAGGTCGGCATAATCACCAGATAGGTATACCCGGCGGCAGACCACACCATTACGCGGGCAATCCCCATCACAATCGCCTTGAGGGTGGCAGCGGTTTGCGCCTGGGCGACGACTGGCTTTTCCTTTTGCTGCACAAAGCTCGGTGTCTCCTCCATGCTCACCCGCAACCACAGGGCGACCACACCCATCGGTAGGGCGAGGAAGAACGGGATGCGCCAGCCCCAGTCATGCAGCGCTTCGGGCGTCAGCACGGCGGAGAGCAGAGCGACAATCCCTGCGCCTGCTAGCAGGCCGAGCGCAACGGTAAAGGATTGCCACGCGCCGTACAGACCGCGTTTCCCGCGTGGGGCGAACTCGGTCATCAGCGACACCGCACCGCCATATTCACCCCCGGCAAACAAGCCCTGCAGAATGCGCAGCCCGGTGATGATCAGCGGTGCCGCAATGCCGATACTGGCGTAGACCGGCACGATACCAATGGCAGCAGTGGCGAGCGTCATCAGCACCAGCACAATAATCAGCGTTGGCTTGCGACCGATTTGGTCGCCAATGCGTCCGAAGACAACCGCGCCAAGCGGACGAAAGAAAAAAGCCACGGCAAATGAGGCGTAGGTGAGGATCAGGCTGGTCATCCCGGCTTCGCCTTCAAGCTGGAAAAAGTTCTTCGCAATGACGGTCGCCATAAACCCGTACACCGCGAATTCATACCATTCGATGAAGTTACCAATCGAGCCTGCAATTAAAGCGCGCTTGTGCGCGTCCGGCGCACGTTGGGAAGAGTGCATAATGATTCTCTCATGGGATGTGAGAATAAATTATTCAACAGAATGGTCCGTGTGAAATAGTTTATTCTTATGTTGTGTGACCTGATTCACGAATGATTTCAGTTAGTTTGCCACCTTGTGACCCGACTCCCATGCAGCGCTCGCGTGCGCTGTCCATACTTACCTTCATTGCCATTGAAGGAGGGACACACATGCACTGGCAGACACACACGGTTTTTAATCAGCCTGTACCGCTGTCGAACAGTAATCTGTTTTTGTCCGATTGCGCCTTGCACGAGGCAGTGGCGCGTGAAGGGGCCGACTGGGACAGCGAATTTCTCGCCAGCATTGGTCAGCAGCTTGGCACGGCAGAATCCCTGGAGCTGGGGCGTCTCGCCAACACCAATCCACCGGAGTTGTTGCGTTACGATCCGCGAGGAGAGCGACTTGATGATGTGAGATTCCATCCAGCCTGGCATTTGCTGATGCAGGGACTGTGCGCTAACCGAGTCCATAATCTGCCCTGGGAAGATGAGGCCCGCAAAGGTTCGTTTGTCGCTCGCGCTGCGCGATTTGTGCTCCATGCGCAGGTAGAAGCGGGAACACTTTGCCCGATAACAATGACGTTCGCCGCCACGCCGCTACTCCAGCAGACGCTTCCCAAACTTTTCCATGACTGGCTTACGCCTCTGCTGAGCGATCGCTACGATCCACATCTGGCATCCGGCGTGCAAAAGCGTGGGCTGCTGATCGGCATGGGAATGACTGAAAAGCAGGGGGGCTCGGACGTGCTGAGTAACACCACACGGGCGGAAAAATGTAATGACGGGAGCTATCGACTGATTGGGCATAAATGGTTTTTCTCCGTGCCGCAAAGCGATGCCCATCTGGTGCTGGCGCAGGCCAAAGGGGGATTATCATGCTTTTTCCTCCCGCGTATTCTCCCTGACGGGCAGCGTAATAGCGTCCGACTGGAACGCCTGAAAGACAAGCTCGGCAACCGCTCGAACGCCAGCAGCGAAGTCGAATTGATGAATGCCTCAGGCTGGCTGCTGGGTGAAGAGGGCGAGGGTGTAAGACAGATCCTGAAAATGGGCGGACTGACGCGCTTTGATTGTGCGTTAGGTAGCCACGGGCTGATGCGCCGCGCGCTGTCCGTCGCGCTGTACCATGCACATCAGCGCCAGACGTTTGGTAAAAATCTGGTCGACCAGCCGCTAATGCGCGAAGTATTAAGCCGGATGGCGCTGCAGCTCGAAGGACAAACCGCGCTGCTGTTCCGTCTGGCGCGCGCATGGGATCGGCGCGACGATCCGCAAGAATCTGCCTGGGCGCGGCTCTTTACCCCTGCGGCTAAATACAGCGTGTGCAAAGGGGGGATGCCGTTTGTCGCCGAAGCAATGGAAGTGCTTGGGGGCGTAGGTTATTGCGAAGAGAGCGAGCTGCCTCGCATCTACCGTGAGATGCCGGTGAACAGTATCTGGGAAGGCTCGGGCAATATCATGTGCCTGGATGTCCTGCGGGTGCTGGCAAAACATTCTGGAATTATTGATGTTTTGCATGAAGACTTCGCGCAGGTGAAAGGTCAGGATCGCCATTTTGATCGTGGCTGGCGGCAGTTGCAGCAAAAATTACGCAAACCGCAGGAAGCGCAGGGCAGGGAGATCGCTTCGCAACTCTATTTATTGGGAGCCGGTGCGCAAATGTTGCGACACGCATCGCCTCCTGTGGCGCAGGCGTGGTGTCGCATGATGCTGGACCCCCGTGGCGGCTCGCTGTTGAGCGAACAGGTGCAAAACGACCTGCTGCTGCGCGCCACAGGGCGAGTGGGCTAGTTCTTCAGACGGAACAGGCTAACAAGCTCAGTCAGGTGTGAGCCTTTCTCGCGCAGCGTGTGTGCTGTTTGCTCGCTGCGCGAAACCCGGTCGGCGTTGATATGCGACGCTTCACCGATGTGTGACATCGCCAGATTGACCTGACGAATCCCCGCCGACTGTTCGTGCGAGGCATGGTTAATCTCTGTGACCAGTTGGTTGATGTTATCGATGTGAACAATTATCGAGTCCATCGCCTGCCGGGTTTGCTCGGAAAGCTGGTGGCCTTCGGTGACTTTCTTCAGCGTGTCGCCGATGAGTTGTTCGATCTCCTTCACGGCATTTGCACTGCGCGCGGCCAGAGCCCGAACTTCCTGAGCGACCACAGCAAAACCTTTGCCGTGCTCACCTGCGCGCGCGGCTTCGACCGCGGCGTTCAGCGCCAGGATATTGGTCTGGAAAGCGATTGACTCAATCACGCGGGTGATGTCTTCAATACGTTTCGATGCGTCGCGAATATCATCCATCGTCGCGACAGCATTACCGACCGTTTCCCCGCCGTGATGTACCGCGCGAGATGTTTCCCCGACGAGCTGCTGGGTTTGCTGCATGTTCGCCGCATTTTGCGCCACGGTGGCGGCAAGCTGCTCCATACTCGCGGAGGTTTCTTCGACGCTGCTGGCCTGTTTGTTGATCTGCCCGGAGATTTCACCGGTATCGGACGCCAGTGCGTTAGTACCAAGGTGGATTTCACCCGCGGCTTCACGTACCTGCTGAACGATTTTCTGCAGCCCACCGCCGATGCCGTTAATCGCGTCAATCAGCTGGCCCACTTCATCCTGGCGGTTAACAGGCAGCTCTGCGCGAAGGTCTCCTGCGGCGTATTGACGGGCAAGATGGATAACATCGCGCAGTGGGCGGGTTAACCAGCGACGAATAATGATAACGAACATGGCTGCGAACAGAATCGACAACACAATGCCCGCCAGCAGGAAGCGATCGCGTAAGGCGTTGACGTGCGCCAGCAGTACCGATTTATCCACCTCACCAATAATTGTCCAGTTCCAGCCCGGCAGCGGGGTATAGGCCATTTTGAGCGTGCGTCCATCATCACTGACACGCTCGACGGTGCCCTCTTTGCCGCTCAGCAATTGCTGCTGGAGTGCGCTATCCCATTTCGGCTGCTGCCCCTCTTCGCTGGCATGGAACAGATATTGCCCGCGTGTTTTGCCATTACTGCGATCCAGCACGTAGAAATGACCGCTTTCACCCAAGCGGCGATTGAGGATCTTATCGCGCATCACGTTCCAGGAATGTCCAATGTCGATACCGACAAAAATGATCGCAATCACCTGCCCACTTGCATCTTTCACCGGCTGATACTGCGTGATGTAGCGCTTACCAAACAGCAGAGCCAGGCCGCGATAAACCTCGCCTTTACTGACGGTGCTGAAGGCGGCGCTGGTGTTGTCGAGAACGGTGCCCATCGCTCGTTCACCGTTTTCTTTGCGCAGGGATGTGGCGACGCGGATAAAGTCGTTGCCGCTGCGTACAAACAGAGTCGAGATTGCTCCGGTACGATTCAGAAAATCATCGGAGAAAGTGTTGTTTTCGTGGAGCTCGGTATCGCCGCCTTTCAACAGTGGAGCGTTTTGACCGTTGATCGCGCGGATTTGGCGGGTATCAATATTCAGCGGTTGTGGCAGAAACGTGCTGAAGAGTTTGGTGTAGCTTTCGACTTCTTCGCCAAGGCTGGTATTAAACATCTGCACCATATCCACGACACCAGTGGACTGGTTGTGAAGATCCTCTACCGCCAGTGCCTCTAGCTGTTGGCTGGCTTTGTGACTCAGGAGGAAAGTGAACAGCAGAAACAGTATTGCGACACTCACGCCGGTCAGTAGCGATAACTTAGCGCCAAGACCTGCACGGCGGAAAAAATTGATCATAAATTGCTCATTGTTGAAAAGGTATGGCTGTTCAACGGCAGAGCGAGGCTAACATTTATCAACTTTATGTAACTAAATGTTACATAACTGTGTCGAGTTAGTAGCGTTAAGGATAATCAATTTGTAAAAAGACAAAAGCCACTAACATTAAGTGGCTTTTATAGGGGGACTATCAGGCGTAGAGAATAGCTTGTACACGCCATTGGTCGGCGTATCGGTCTTCCTGCATCTGGACGATTCGATACCAAGATGCTCCTTGCTCATCCGCTTTTAAGGCAATGACACGTTCAACGTCTTGCGGGCTCCCTGAAATATTATTCACAGAGATTAGGCCAATTTCGTTTAAGCCTGTGACGCAATCAGCACTGGCAAACTCTGCTGACTGTGCGGTTGTGCTCATCAGCCCAGCTGAGAGCAGCAGTGAGGTCAAAGCAAGAGATCGTTTCATTGTCAGCTCCATTTCACATGTCTCCGGTATCCGCCGGGCAATCCTTCGCAAATAAACTCACTTCCATTGTCACAGGCATGGAGTTTATTGTGGACAGGAAAACGTCTATGGACGCAAAGCAGTGTAAATGTCGTTTAAATGCTGACAGTTATTTGCGATACAAAATGGCCTGCGAGTACCACTGTCCGGTAATGATGGTTTCATCCACCATAATAATGACGTAGTAATCTGCTTTTGCGGCGACGGCTTTTGCTCTTATGTCATCCTCTGCATCCGCCGGTGAGCCACGAACTAACGTGCTGACGGTACCCATTCGTTGTAATCCTTCGGTTTGATTACGGCGAATTTCCTGAGGATGATTGGTGGCCGGTGGAGCGGGCTGAGGTGTTCCTTCCAGCACGCTACAGCTTGTTACCAGCAACACCAGCAATAAAGCAGCTAACCTGCGCATAACCATATCTCGTTTCCTGATAGCCATAGTGTAGATGTCTGCGAATTTAGTTTTGGGGGAATGTTCCCAAACTGTTATCTGTGACGTCATTTTCGAATGAAAATAGCGTGAAAGCGTAATCCAGTTCTCAACATTATGAATCACCCATTAGAAAGAGGATCGGCAATGATTGAACTAAAGACGCAGCAGCTTGGTGAGCATGAAATTCTACACGCTTTCCCGGCTGGATTGAGTGAGCAACCATTGCCACTTGTGATTTTTTATCATGGGTTTACCTCATCTAAACTGGTTTACAGCTACTTTGCGGTCGCGCTGGCGCAGGCAGGATTTCGTGTGGTGATGCCCGATGCGCCCGATCACGGTTCGCGTTTTTCGGGTGATGAGCAGACGCGTTTGGGCCAGTTCTGGCAAATCTTACAGGGCAGCCTGGGCGAGTTTTCCGGGCTAAGAGATGCGCTCTATCAGGCGGGGCTGGTGGCCGATGAACGTCTCGCTGTAGCAGGTGCGTCGATGGGGGGAATGACCGCACTCGGGATCATGGCACGCCATCCGGAAGTGAAGTGCGTGGCGAGCTTAATGGGGTCGGGCTATTTTTCGACGCTTTCTCAGACGCTATTTCCGCCCAAGGCGCAGGATGTCGACGCGGTTCTCGCCTCGCTCGCTGACTGGGACGTGACTCACGCGCTGCCGCGTTTGGCCGACCGCCCACTGTTGCTGTGGCACGGCGAGGCCGATGATATCGTGCCTGCCGCCGAAACGTTGCGTTTGCAGCAGGCGCTTGTGCGAGAGGGGCTGGATAATAACCTGACCTGCCTGTGGGAAGCGGGCGTGCGGCATCGCATTACGCCCACGGCGCTGGATGCCACCACTGATTTTTTCCGTAAAAACCTTTAAACGCGCAGGATTTTGACGCCCAGATCCTCAAGTTTTTGCAGGATCTGCGGATTAGCACTTTTACCGGTGATCACCATGTCGATCTGCTCGGCGCGGCTGAACAGCATTCCGGCACGTTCGCCCACTTTGCTGCTGTCGACTAGCACCACCAGTTTCCCGACGACGTTCAGCATATTTTGTTCCGCCATCGCCGTGAGCATATCAGTTTTGTACAGCCCATCGGCGGTCAGCCCTTTGCCGCTGGTGAACATCCAGTGCCCGGCGTACAGGCTGTTTTCACTGTCCTGTGGGCTGAGGGTGATGGACTGGCTCTTGTTGTACTGGCCGCCCATGATCACCACGCTTTCGTGCTCCTGGTCGATCAGATAGTTGGCCAGCGGCAAATAGTTTGTGATGATTTGTACCGGTTTTCCGCACATTTCACGGCCCAGTAAAAAAGCCGTCGAACCGCAGTTGATCACCACGCTTTCACCGGAATTCACCAGCTGCGAAGCGGCGCGGGCGATACGCACTTTCTCATCGTGATTCTGCGCCTGATGAATATTCATTGGCGTCCAGCGTGGGCGTTGCTGGCTAATGGCTTCCGCGCCATTGCGCACTTTCTTGAGCTTACCGCTCTCATCGAGCTTATTGATATCGCGGCGCGCCGTGGCAGGGGATATTTCAAGACGATCAATCACTTGTTCGACGGTGACAAAACCTTTTTGTGCCAGGAGTTCCAGTAAGATTTGATGCCGTTGCGCTTCCGTCATGAGCTATTCCGAAAAAAAATGATTTTAAAAGATGATATTTGAAATAGCCTGAAAATACTAAGCAAAAGAGAAAATCGCCAGGCGCACTGGCCTGGCGAAAGCTGTTCTTTGGTTACAGGAACGATTTAAACGGCAGATCCGGCTCAATGGTGAAGCAATCATCAAAGCCACGCGGATAGTGATATTCGAAATTATCTTTATCCAGCGGCCAGGTAAATTTGCCGCCCACCTGCCAGATAAACGGCTTGAATCCGTACTTAAGACGATCTTTTTTCATCTCCCACAGGACCCGAATTTCCTGTGGATCGGCCTGGAAGTTTGACCAGATATCGTGATGGAACGGAATCACCACTTTGGTGTTGAGCGCTTCCGCCATACGCAGCATATCGGCGCTGGTCATTTTATCGGTAATACCGCGCGGGTTCTCTCCATATGAGCCGAGCGCGACGTCGATCTTGTGTTCGTTGCCGTGCTTAGCATAGTAGTTGGAATAGTGAGAGTCGCCGCTGTGATAAAGCGATCCGCCCGGTGTTTTGAACAGATAATTTACCGCACGTTGGTCCATGCCATCCGGCAGAATACCTGCGGCTTTTTGGTCGGCTGGGAGGGTTATCAATGCGGTACGATCGAACGCATCAAGCGCATGAATTTCCACGTCTTTGATTTTCACCACGTCGCCCGGTTTCATGACGATGCAGCGATCTTTCGGCACGCCCCAGCCAATCCAGAGGTCGACGCAAGTTTGTGGCCCAATAAACGGCACATCGTCCGCGCAGTTTTGCATGACCGCTGCGGCCACGTTGACGTCGATATGATCGTTATGATCGTGAGTCGAGAGCACCGCATCGATTTGACGAATGGCGAACGGATCCAGCACAAACGGCGTGGTGCGCAGGTTTGGCTGTAGTTTTTTGACGCCTGCCATGCGCTGCATCTGATGGCCTGCTTTCATCAGCGGATTACCGTGGCTCTGTTTGCCGGTGCCGCACCAGAAATCGACGCAGATATTGGCACTGCCTTCTGATTTCAGCCAAATACCGGTACAGCCAAGCCACCACATTGCAAAAGTGCCTGTCGCGACCTGCTCTTGTTCAATCTCTTCATTCAGCCAGCTGCCCCATTCCGGGAAGGTGCTCAGAATCCATGATTCACGGGTGATGGATTTCACTTTACTCATTGTTCAACTCCCTTTTTAATCATAAATAATCATTTTGTGATTTGTTATGATTTATGTTGTCACCATTAAATCAGCATTGCAACGACGATTTTGCAGAATCATTGATGTAACACATCGAAGTAACAGGAAGTGAAGAATGCGATTCTTCTTTCTGGGCTTGTGTTAATTATCTAAATTAAAAGAATAAATTATGATTCATGCGTATGGAATGAAAATCATTATGAAGTGCAGGGAAATAATTTGCGTGACGCGTCACAAATAATCAAATTCAATCTTGTGGTGATTATTTGTGATTACTAGAGTGAGGGCACTTCTCTTACGCAGTTTGTCCTTTGTGCCCTCACTTTCTGGAGTGTGTTATGGAAATCCTCTACAGCGTCTTTACCGTCTTCTTCAATCAGGTAATGACCAACGCGCCGCTGTTGCTGGGTATTGTGACCTGTCTCGGCTATATCCTGTTGCGTAAAAGCGCGAGTGTGATCGTCAAAGGCACCATCAAAACGATTATCGGTTTTATGCTGTTGCAGGCGGGATCGGGTATTTTGACCAGCACGTTTAAGCCCGTTGTCGCCAAAATGTCAGAAGTTTACGGCATTAATGGTGCGATTTCGGATACCTACGCGTCGATGATGGCGACCATAGAACGCATGGGTGATGCTTACAGCTGGGTTGGCTATGCGGTACTGCTCGCGCTGGCGTTGAATATCACTTACGTGCTGCTGCGCCGGATCACGGGCATTCGTACCATCATGCTGACGGGACATATCATGTTCCAGCAGGCCGGGCTGATTGCCGTCTTTTTCTTTATCTTTGGCTACCCGATGTGGACCACCATTATCTGCACGGCGGTGTTGGTGTCGCTCTACTGGGGCATCACCTCCAACATGATGTACAAGCCGACGCAGGAAGTGACCGACGGCTGCGGTTTTTCCATCGGACATCAGCAGCAATTTGCCTCGTGGATCGCCTATAAAGTCGCGCCATACCTCGGAAAGAAAGAGGAGAGCGTGGAAGACCTCAAACTCCCCGGTTGGCTGAACATTTTCCACGACAACATCGTCTCCACGGCGATTGTCATGACCATTTTCTTCGGCGCGATTCTGCTCTCTTTTGGCATTGACGTGGTGCAGGCGATGGCCGGGAAAACCCACTGGACTATCTACATTCTGCAGACAGGCTTCCAGTTCGCGGTGGCGATTTTCATCATCACTCAGGGCGTGCGCATGTTTGTCGCTGAGCTTTCCGAAGCATTCAACGGTATCTCCCAGCGACTGATTCCCGGTGCCGTTCTGGCCATTGACTGTGCGGCTATCTACAGCTTTGCGCCGAATGCGGTGGTGTGGGGCTTTATGTGGGGCACTATCGGCCAACTGATTGCGGTTGGCATTCTGGTCGGCTGTGGCTCTTCCATTCTGATCATCCCTGGCTTCATCCCAATGTTCTTCTCTAACGCCACTATTGGTGTCTTTGCTAACCACTTCGGCGGCTGGCGCGCGGCTGTCAAAATTTGCCTGGTGATGGGGATGATAGAAATCTTTGGCTGCGTGTGGGCGGTCAAACTCACCGGTATGAGCGCGTGGATGGGCATGGCGGACTGGTCGATTCTGGCACCGCCGATGATGCAGGGCTTCGCCTCTGTCGGCCTGGCCTTTATGGCCGTCATTATCGTGATTGCACTGGTTTATATGGTCTTCGCTGGGCGCACACTGCGCGCTGAAGAAGACGCTGACAAACAGCTGGCAGAGCACTCTGCCTAACAAGGAGTTTTGATTATGACCGTACGTATTCTGGCAGTGTGTGGTAACGGACAGGGCAGCTCCATGATCATGAAAATGAAAGTGGACCAGTTTCTCACCGGGGAAGGTGTGAGCCACACGGTGAACAGCTGCGCCGTAGGCGAGTACAAAAGCGAGCTAAGCGGGGCGGATATCATTATTGCCTCAACGCATATCGCAGGCGAAATCACGGTGACGGGCAATAAATATGTGGTGGGCGTGCGCAATATGCTCTCTGCCGCCGATTTCGGTCCAAAGCTGATGGACGTCATCAAAGAGCACTTCCCCGGCGACATCAAATAAGGACGCGACATGAAATTACGTGATTCGCTGGCGGAAAACCGTTCCATCCAGCTGCAGGCCGAGGCCAGCACCTGGCAGGAGGCTGTCAAACTGGGCGTTGATTTGCTGGTTAAGGCCGATGTGGTTGAGCCGCGCTACTACCAGGCGATTCTCGACGGCGTGGCGCAGCACGGCCCGTACTTCGTCATTGCGCCGGGCCTTGCCATGCCGCACGGTCGCCCGGAAGAGGGCGTCAAAAAAACTGGCTTCGCGCTGGTGACGTTGAAAACACCGCTGGTGTTTAACCACGAAGACAACGACCCGGTCGATATTCTGATAACGATGGCGGCAGTTGATGCCACCACCCATCAGGAAGTGGGCATCATGCAGATCGTGAATCTGTTTGATGATGAAGCCAATTTCGACCGCCTACGCGCCTGTCGTACCGAGCAGGACGTTCTGGAATTAATCGATAGCGCCAATGCGGCGACAGTTTAAGAGGGAATTGAAAATGTCATTACCAATGTTGCAGGTGGCTCTGGATAACCAAACGATGGCTCACGCGTACGAAACAACGCGTCTGATTGCAGAAGAAGTCGACATCATCGAAGTCGGCACTATTCTTTGCGTCGGGGAGGGGGTGCGCGCGGTGCGTGACCTGAAAGCACTGTATCCGCACAAAATTGTGCTGGCCGATGCCAAAATTGCCGATGCGGGGAAAATTCTCTCCCGTATGTGTTTTGAAGCCAACGCCGACTGGGTGACGGTGATCTGCTGCGCGGATATCAACACCACCAAAGGCGCGCTGGAAGTGGCAAAAGAGTTCAACGGCGATGTGCAGATTGAACTGACCGGCTACTGGACCTGGGAACAGGCGAAAGAGTGGCACGACGCGGGTATTCAGCAGGTGGTTTATCACCGCAGCCGCGACGCGCAGGCCGCCGGTGTTGCCTGGGGCGACGCGGACATCAGCGCCATCAAACGTCTTTCGGATATGGGCTTTAAAGTGACGGTGACGGGCGGTCTGGCGCTGGAAGACTTACCGCTGTTTAAAGGGATTCCAATCCACGTCTTTATTGCCGGTCGCAGCATTCGCGATGCCGCGTCTCCGGTTGAAGCCGCGCGTCAGTTCAAACGCTCCATCGCCCAGCTGTGGGGATAAGGAGCGGGTATGTTGTCTACACAAGCTCCGCTCGGTATCTATGAAAAAGCCCTTCCCGCCGGTGAGTGCTGGCTTGAGCGCTTACAGCTTGCGCAAAAACTGGGATTCGATTTTGTTGAAATGTCCGTGGATGAAACAGATCTACGCCTTTCTCGTCTCGACTGGAGTCGTGAAGAGCGTCTGAAGCTAGTCAACGCGGTGGCGGAAACCGGCGTGCGGGTGCCGTCAATGTGCCTGAGTGCCCATCGTCGTTTTCCACTCGGTAGTGAAGACGATGTGATTCGCGACCAGGGGCTGGAGATCATGCGCAAAGCCATCACGTTTGCGCAGGATGTTGGAATTCGAGTGATCCAGCTGGCAGGCTATGACGTCTATTATCAGAAAGCGAATGATGAAACTCGCCGTCGTTTTCGTGAGGGACTGAAAGAGAGCGTCGACATGGCCAGCCGTGCGCAGGTGACGCTGGCGATGGAGATCATGGATTACCCGCTGATGAACTCCATAAGCAAAGCGCTTGGCTATGCACACTACCTCAATAATCCGTGGTTCCAGCTTTATCCTGATATCGGCAATCTGTCGGCGTGGGATAACGACGTACAAATGGAGTTGCAGGCAGGTCGCGGGCATATCGTGGCGGTTCACGTCAAAGACACACTTCCTGGCGTATTCAAAAATGTCCCGTTCGGCACCGGGGTTGTGGATTTCGAACAATGCTTCCGGACGCTTAAACAGAGTGGCTATTGTGGGCCGTACCTGATTGAGATGTGGAGTGAAACGTCAGACGACCCGCTCGCCGAAGTGGCGAAAGCCCGCGACTGGGTACGCGAGCGGATGGCGCGGGCCGGATTGCTGGAGGCGTCTCATGCAACAGCTTAAACAGCAAGTGTTTGACGCCAATATGGATCTCCCGCGCTACGGTCTGGTGACGTTTACCTGGGGTAATGTGAGCGCGATCGATCGTGAACGCGGGTGGGTGGCGATCAAACCCAGCGGTGTGGCATATGACGTCATGCAGCCAGAGGATATGGTGGTGGTAGATCTGGACGGCAACGTTATCGACGGGAAATGGAACCCCTCTTCGGATACTGCCACCCATCTGGCGCTTTATCGCCGTTATCCGTCCCTCTGCGGCGTGGTGCATACCCACTCGACCCATGCAACGGCTTGGGCGCAGGCGGGGCTGGCCATCCCGGCGCTTGGCACCACGCACGCAGACTATTTCTTTGGTGATATCCCCTGTACCCGCGCGTTAACCGAAGAGGAAGTGCAGGGCGAATATGAGCTAAACACCGGGAAAGTCATCATCGAGACGGTCGGTGAGCGCGAACCGCTACATACGCCGGGAATTGTCGTCTGGCAGCACGGTCCATTCTCGTGGGGCAAAAATGCGCACGATGCGGTGCACAATGCGGTGGTGATGGAAGAGGTGGCGAAAATGGCGTGGATTGCGCGCGGTATCAATCCACAGCTTCAGCCCATCGACAGCTATCTGATGAACAAGCACTATCTGCGCAAACACGGTCCAAATGCCTATTACGGGCAGAAATAAAAAAAGCCCCCGGGCAGGGGGCAAGTCAAACTATGGCTATATTCTCGTTGTTGGCTTTCCTGGTGCTAGCGTCAAAGTCTTATCGATAGATATCTGCGCTGGCGTGCATATTGCCGTTGCTACCGGGCTCGCGGGTCAAAATGACGTGGTAGTACTTTGCGCCCTGTGCATCGGTCTCTTCATTCAGCGCCTGATCTGCTTCACTTTCGGTGGCGAAGTTATGATTGATGTAAATTACGCCCAAGCTCTGCACATCATCCATATTTCTGGCCTGTCGACCGTCGATCTTGATGGCTGCCATCGCGTTTGCACTAAGCAAAAGCGCAGCCAGAATGGCAATTACGATGTTTTTCATGATATGCGCTCCACGACTGCGTGCTGTGTGACGGTTTGTACCTCTCCTGTGCTGTTCGGATGGGGTCTGATTAAAGTGTAATCGTTAATATTGTGGGGAATGGCGACCATTTCTGATGCTGTTGTTCAAAAAAGTAGCGCTACCCGATGTGACTAATTTTAAATCATCTACTTAGACCGGCTTCACGCTTTGTGCGAATTATTTGTGCAATCAGCTTGAGTTTTTTAGGGTTCGCAATTAGAATGACGCGTCAATTTTTCGGCCGCCCTTTAACACGTTCCTTGCCTCCATGGGCCGCGGCTGACCCAGACAGGAGGCTGAATAATCCGTAAGGAGCAATTCGATGCGTCATTACGAAATCGTTTTTATGGTCCACCCTGACCAAAGCGAACAGGTTCCGGGCATGATCGAGCGTTACAGTGCTACCATCACTAACGCTGCCGGTCAGATTCACCGTCTGGAAGACTGGGGCCGCCGTCAACTGGCTTACCCGATCAACAAACTGCACAAAGCTCACTACGTTCTGCTGAACGTTGAAGCTCCGCAGGAAGCGATCGATGAGCTGGAAACAAACTTCCGCTTCAACGACGCCGTTATCCGCAGCATGGTTATGCGCGTTAAGCACGCGGTAACTGAAGCATCTCCGATGGTTAAAGCGAAAGACGAACGTCGTGGCGATCGCCGCGAAGACTTCGCTAACGAAACCGCAGATGATGCAGATGCTGGGGATTCTGAAGAGTAATTGCTGCTGTGACGTCTAATCGTCTGGTTTTGTCGGGCACTGTGTGCAAGGCACCGGTTCGAAAGGTGAGTCCTTCCGGGATCCCCCACTGCCAATTTGTGCTAGAGCACCGTTCGCAGCAAATGGAAGCCGGATTCAGCAGGCAAGCATGGTGCCGAATGCCCGTGGTTGTCAGCGGACAACAGTCACAAGCACTAACTCAAAGATTAACGGTCGGCAGTCAGATAACCGTGCAAGGCTTCGTAAGTTGCCATCAAGGGCGCAACGGGCTGAACAAACTGGTTCTGCATGCCGAGCAGATTGAATTGATAGATTCTGGAGACTAGCCTAATGGCACGTTATTTCCGTCGTCGCAAGTTCTGCCGTTTCACCGCGGAAGGCGTTGTTGAGATTGATTACAAAGATATCGCAACGTTGAAAAACTACATTACCGAAAGCGGTAAAATTGTCCCGAGCCGTATCACCGGTACTCGTGCAAAATACCAGCGTCAGCTGGCTCGCTGCATCAAGCGTGCTCGCTACCTGTCCCTGCTGCCATATACTGATCGTCATCAGTAATCGGCCGCTGTCTATTAACGACTTTAAGAGGATAAGGTAATGCAAGTTATTCTGCTTGATAAAGTAGCAAACCTGGGCAGCCTGGGTGATCAGGTTAACGTTAAAGCGGGCTACGCTCGTAACTTCCTGGTTCCACAGGGCAAAGCTGTTCCTGCTACTAAGAAAAACGTTGAGTTTTTCGAAACCCGTCGTGCTGAACTGGAAGCCAAACTGGCTGACGTTCTGGCGGCTGCTAATGCTCGTGCTGAAGCAATCAATGCACTGGGCACCGTTACCATCGCGTCTAAATCAGGCGACGAAGGTAAACTGTTCGGTTCTATCGGTACTCGCGACATCGCTGACGCTGTAACTGCAGCTGGCGTTGAAGTGGCTAAGAGCGAAGTTCGTATGCCGAACGGCGTTCTGCGTACCACTGGTGAGCACGAAGTGGACTTCCAGGTTCACAGCGAAGTGTTCGCTAAACTGGTTGTTAACGTTGTAGCTGAGTAATTTTTTACTCTGTTAGCGTTTAAGCGCCGGCCTTGTGCCGGCGTTTTGTTTTTTTAAGCCCCGCCAAAATCACACCCTGCGTCTTGTATGGTAGCTATTCCTCTCGCATTCCCTGATAATAATTGAAACGCAATTTTATCTTTGAGATTTGCTATGGAAGCCTCTCCCTCAGTCCCCGTTTTCGCCCGTAAGAATATCGCTTACGCGAGCGCAACATTGTGTTGTTTGCTATGGGGTAGCTCTTATCCGGCGATTAAAAGTGGCTATGAACTATTCCAGATTGCCACCGACGATATTCCGTCGAAAGTGGTCTTCGCCGGGTATCGTTTTCTTTTCGCTGGTATGCTGTTGCTGATGTTTGCGCTGGCCCAGCGCAAACCCATTGCCCGGCTCACGCCACGGCAGTTTGGACAGCTGACGTTGTTGGGTCTGACACAAACCACCATCCAATACACGTTCTTCTATATCGGCCTTGCGTATACGACCGGCGTCAAAGGCTCGATCATGAACGCGACCGGGACCTTCTTCAGCGTGCTGCTGGCGCACTTTATCTATCAGAACGACAAGCTTAGCTATAACAAAACCATCGGCTGTGTTCTCGGTTTTGCAGGTGTGATGCTGGTGAACTTCAACAGTGGATTGATGGATTTTAGCTTTGTCTGGAAGGGCGATGGTTTTGTGGTACTGGCTGCTTTTATCCTGTCTGCTGCCACGCTGTACGGTAAACGTATCTCGCAAACCGTCGATCCGACGGTGATGACTGGCTGGCAGCTGGGGATTGGCGGTGCTGTTCTGGTGGCGGGTGGCTATGTGACGGGCGGGACGCTGGAAGTACACAGCATGGCGGCGGTGGCTGTGCTCGGCTATCTGACCCTGCTGTCGTCCGTGGCCTTTGCCCTGTGGAGTATGCTGCTGAAAGTAAACCGCGTGAGCATGATTGCTCCGTTCAACTTTGTCATCCCCGTCGCGGGGACGGTGCTGTCGGCCATTTTCCTTGGGGAAAACATTCTGGATATCAAATACGCGATCGCGCTGGTGCTGGTTTGCTCGGGGATTTGGTGGGTGAATAAAGCGAAAAAAGCGGTCTGATATGAACGCCCGGTCAGCACGACCGGGCATCTCGGTTATTTCACTCGCATAAAGCTGCCGTTTTGTTCACGCATAAACAGCACCTGCTGGCCGTTGCCGGTATCAATCGTCAGGCCCGTCACCACGCCGCTGGCGTTCTGGCGAATCTGCACCATCTGCCCGTTCTGTAAGTTACTCAGAGGTTTTCCTTCGCCTTCGACCTGCGCCATCGCATAGACATCGGTCGGTGGCAGATTATGGTCGCGGAACAGCTGCGCCATCGTTTTGCCCGGCTCGACGCGATACGCGCGCCACTGCTGATCAATGCCTGGCGGCTGTTGCGCCTGTGACCGAACGGGCGCGGCTGCCTGTTCCTGCGGCTGCTCTTCCTGAACGGGCTCCGGCGAGACCGGCGCGACCAGGCCTGGATCGTTAGACGGTGTGACCAGCTGCGTTTGCATCGGTTGTTGATCGGGCTGTGGCCGTGACTGCGACTGAATATCCAGCTGAGCGTTGCGGCTCACGGGCTGCACATCACTGCTGTCATCGCCTGAAGGAAGCAGGAATCCGATCACTACCACCAGCGCCGCAATAATAATGCCTCGGCGGTGCAGCGGCGGCAGCGGGTCCATGATGCGAAAATTGTCCGGCGCGTGCCAGATTTTCGCCAGGGTAGGTTTCAGTTCAAATCGCCCGGGCATGGCTCTCCTCCTGCTCCGCATCATTATAATCCTGTCCTGAGAAGTATAGTCTGCTAACTGCCTGAATGGCGTAGTAAACCCGACTCGTGTGACTCATGTTTAGGAAAACACCTGGTCGCCCCTATTGTTTCTGTTTCGCCGCTGTTTGTCATCTTTACTTCAGACAAAGTTTTACCCATAAGGGCGTGGCTGATATGCTGCCCGCTACTTTAAATGTGATGGAAGGAAAACCCATGACCACCCCGACTTTTGACACTATCGAAGCGCAGGCAAGCTACGGTATCGGTTTGCAGGTAGGACAGCAGCTGAGCGAATCCGGCCTGGAAGGACTGTTACCTGAAGCACTGGTGGCGGGCATCGCTGATGCGCTGGAAGGCAAACACCCGGCTGTACCGGTAGACGTTGTACATCGCGCACTGCGCGAAGTTCACGAGCGTGCGGATGCCGTTCGTCGTGAGCGTTTCGAAGAAATGGCCGCTGAAGGCGTGAAATACCTGGAAGAAAACCGCGAGAAAGAAGGTGTTAACAGCACCGAATCTGGCCTGCAATTCCGCGTGATCACTCAGGGCGAAGGCGCGATTCCTGCGCGCACCAACCATGTACGCGTGCATTACACCGGCAAACTGATCGACGGTACTGTGTTCGACAGCTCCGTTGCGCGCGGCGAACCGGCTGAATTCCCGGTCAACGGCGTGATCCCTGGCTGGATCGAAGCGCTGACGCTGATGCCAGTTGGTTCCAAATGGGAACTGACTATCCCACAGAACCTGGCCTACGGCGAGCGTGGCGCTGGCGCGTCTATCCCGCCATTCAGCACCCTGGTATTTGAAGTCGAGCTGCTGGAAATCCTGTAATCGGCACACGTATTTCCTCTCCCGCTGCGGGGGAGGAAATAGTGAGAAAACCTATAGTTACGCCGATATCAATATTTAATCTTGCAAACAGCCGAGTTGCGTGTATTTTTGTGAGCTGTTTCGCGTTGTATGAGTGATATGACACTCACTTTAAACATATTATTAACATAATATCTATTTCATAGTATTCATCCCGCCGATTCTTACCTACTATCGATGAGTCCTTTTACGGGACCGTCTTTTTTTGACGTATTTAAAGGCCAGAAGAGCCTAACAACACAGACAGGCACAAACAGGAAAAAATCACATGGTAGATCAGGTAAAAGTCGTTGCCGACGAAGAGGCATCGTCTGAACAGTCGCTACGGCGCAATCTCACAAACCGTCACATTCAGCTTATCGCCATCGGCGGTGCCATCGGCACAGGGCTGTTCATGGGGTCAGGTAAAACCATCAGTCTTGCCGGACCGTCGATCATCTTCGTGTATATGATCATCGGTTTTATGCTGTTTTTCGTGATGCGTGCAATGGGTGAATTGCTGCTCTCGAATCTCGAATACAAATCCTTTAGCGACTTCGCCTCCGACCTGCTCGGCCCGTGGGCGGGATACTTTACCGGCTGGACCTACTGGTTCTGCTGGGTGGTCACCGGCATGGCGGACGTCGTCGCCATAACGGCCTACGCACAATTCTGGTTCCCCGGCCTTTCCGACTGGGTGGCATCGCTGGCGGTAATCGTTCTGCTGCTGAGCCTTAACCTCGCCACCGTCAAAATGTTCGGTGAGATGGAGTTCTGGTTCGCGATGATCAAAATCGTCGCTATCGTTGGGCTGATTGTGGTCGGCCTGGTGATGATCCTGACGCACTTCCAGTCGCCGACCGGCGTGCAGGCTTCGTTTACGCATTTGTGGAATGACGGCGGCTGGTTCCCGAAAGGGCTGAGCGGCTTCTTCGCGGGCTTCCAGATTGCGGTGTTCGCCTTCGTGGGTATTGAACTGGTGGGCACCACCGCTGCGGAAACCAAAGATCCGGAGAAATCCCTGCCACGTGCGATCAACTCGATTCCGATTCGTATCATCATGTTCTACGTCTTCGCGCTGATCGTGATTATGTCCGTGACGCCGTGGGGCTCCGTTGTCCCAACCAAGAGCCCGTTTGTTGAGCTGTTTGTTCTGGTGGGTCTGCCAGCTGCGGCCAGCCTGATTAACTTCGTGGTACTGACATCGGCGGCTTCTTCGGCGAACAGCGGTGTGTTTTCCACCAGCCGTATGCTTTTCGGTCTGGCGCAGGAAGGCGTCGCGCCGAGTGCGTTCGCCAAGCTGTCCAAACGCGCGGTTCCGGCGAAAGGGCTGACCTTCTCCTGCATCTGCCTGCTGGGCGGTGTGGTGATGCTGTACGTCAACCCGAGCGTGATTGGCGCATTCACCATGATTACCACGGTGTCGGCTATCCTGTTCATGTTTGTCTGGACGATTATTCTGTGCTCGTACCTGGTGTATCGCAAACAGCGTCCGCAGTTGCATGAAAAATCAATCTACAAAATGCCGCTTGGCAAGCTGATGTGCTGGGTTTGCATGGCGTTCTTCGTGTTTGTACTGGTTCTGCTGACGCTGGAAGATGACACCCGTCAGGCGCTGATCGTGACGCCGCTGTGGTTCATCGCGCTGGGGTTAGGCTGGCTGTTTATCGGTAAGAAACGTATGGCAGGCGTGCGTTAAGTCTGTTGCCGGATGGCGCTGCGCTTATCCGGCCTACGAAGGCGACAAATGCACGAAATTCTGTTGCCGGATGGCGCTAGCGCTTATCCGGCCTACGAAGACAAAAAATGCACGAAATGTAGGCCCGGTAAGGCGAAGCCGCCACCGGGCTTTTTTTATTCCCCGGATAGGGCGCGCGGGAACAGGACGTTGTTTTCCAGACTGATGTGTTCCATCAAATCGTCGATCAATACGTTGATCCCGTTGTACATCGCTTTCCAGGTGGTGCAAGCATCCGCCGGTGGCGTGACGTTATTGGTGGTGTGTTTGATCACTTCCAGCAGCTCGCCCGCGTCGTCGTGCTCACTTTCCATGACGCTGATCGGCCCCATCGCCTGGCTGCCCATGCCTTGTTTGATCATCGGGAACAGGATCTGCTCCTCTTTCATCATGTGGCTTGAAAGCTCTTGATGCAGCATGGTCAGGTATTTCGCCAGGCCGCGCGGTACGGAGGCCTTATCCGCATGTACGCGCTCGACTTTCGTCGCCTGAAGAATCAATTCCGGCAGCTGTTCACGGTGGCGATCGTGATAACGCACGATGATGTGGTCAATGATTTCTGCCAGCGCCACGCTGCGCCAGTCTTTCTCTATCGGTTGCTCGGCCAGTTGCGCCAGTTCGGCTTCAATCGCGTCAACATCCAACTCTTTACGCAGAGCCGCACGCGCCAGCGTTTGCTTCCCGCCACAGCAGTAATCCATATCGTATTTACGAAACAGCGCAGATGCGCGTGGAATGGAGAGCGCCAGCTCGCCTAAAGGTTGGTCGCGAAAGGCCATAGCAGTTACCTCATCATGAAGAATATAAGATGCATTTTAAATGCATCTTTAAGGCGAAGCTATAACCCTTTAGTGGCAACGGTAAAAACGAGAGGTGCGTCACAATTATTTTGAAGTTTTAAGCTGCTGAATGGCTTTAATAAATTCCGAAAATGACGGTCATATGCCAGTCCCTACGTTAAACAACCCCGCGCGTCTGCCGATAGATACACGTCAGACACTATCCTGCATATAACGAAAGGCATCGCATGTTTAAACGTATAAAAGTCATTACCCTATTGATCTCGGTGTTGCTCGGGCTGGGCGCAGTCCAGCTGATCTCCGCCGGGGTGTTCATCAATGCTCTGAATAACGACAAAGATAACTTTACCGTCTCCCAGCTTTCCAGCCAGAACGTGGCTGAATTTACTGACGCCTGGATCAGCCTCAACCAGGCACGCGTCACGCTCAACCGTGGCATGCTCCGTTTGCAGAGCAGCGTCGCAAGCCAGATTAACGGCGGACAGCTGAACGAGTTGGTCGCCACGGCCAAAAATCTGCTGGCCGAAGCGCAAGGTCATTACGATAAATACTACGCTTTGCCAGAAACACCGGGGATGGACGAGAACCTGTCCAAAGAGCTGGAAGAACAATATCGCGTATATTCATCCACACTGACGCAAATGAACACCTTGCTGGCGCAGGGCAATCTGGAAGATATGTTCAAGCAAAATGCCGAGCAAAAGCAGACCGGGATGCAAAAAGTGTATCGCGAGTGGCGCGAGGCGCAGGCGAAACTGACCAGCAGAGGCATTCAGGACAATGAAAGCGACTACAACCGCATCCTGTGGATCCTCTCCGCCATTATGCTGGTGGTTTTGGCGGTGATTATCACCAGTTGGATTGCGATGCGCCGCGTGCTGTTGCTGCCGCTGCATGACGTGATCAGCCATATCCGCGCGATTGCGGCGGGCGACCTGACGCAGCCGATCGATGCCCAGGGCAAGAACGAAATGGCGGTTCTGGCGCGTAACGTGCAGGAGATGCAAACCGCATTGGCAAACACCGTAGGTGTGGTGCGTGAAGGGGCTGACACTATTTATACCGGCGCGGGCGAAATTTCTGCCGGCAGCAACGATCTCTCCTCCCGTACCGAGCAGCAGGCCGCATCGCTGGAAGAGACCGCCGCAAGCATGGAACAGCTGACCGCGACCGTGAAGCAAAACGCCGACAACGCCCGTCAGGCGTCCCGTCTGGCGCTGGACGCTTCGACTACCGCCAAAAAGGGCGGCAGCGTGGTGGAAGGCGTGGTGCGCACAATGGATGAAATCGCCACCAGCTCCAGCAAAATTGCCCAGATAACCAATGTGATTGACGGCATTGCGTTCCAGACCAACATTCTGGCGCTGAACGCAGCGGTAGAAGCCGCGCGCGCAGGCGAGCAAGGCCGTGGCTTTGCCGTGGTGGCTGGCGAAGTTCGCACGCTGGCGCAGCGCAGCGCCCAGGCGGCGAAAGAGATCAAAGGGCTGATTGATGATTCGGGCGATCGCGTCAACGCCGGTTCGGCGCTGGTCAATCAGGCCGGGGAAACGATGGCTGAAATCGTTAACGCCGTAACGCGCGTGACCGACATCATGGGCGAAATCGCCTCGGCGTCCGATGAGCAGAGCCGCGGTATCGACCAGGTCGGCCAGGCGGTGGCGGAGATGGATCGTGTGACGCAGCAAAACGCCTCGCTGGTAGAAGAATCCGCCGCAGCGGCAGCCGCGCTGGAAGATCAGGCCGCGCGCCTGAACGAAGCGGTCGCAGTGTTTAAAATCACCCGCGGCCAGGCGGTAAAAGCGGCTCCGGTAAAAACGTACGCAGTGAAGGCTAAGCCAGCGGCGACGGTCAACGAAGCTCACTGGGAAACCTTCTGACAGACGCCGGATGGCGCTAGCGCTTATCCGGCCTACCAACACCAAATTCAACTCGTAGGCCCGGTAAGCGCAGCGCCACCGGGCTTTTTTTACATTTAGGCCACCGGAACCACCGTCGGTTTTTCCGGTTTCGCTCTGACAGCAATCACCACCCCCACCACCAGCAGCGCGATTCCACACCCTGTTAACAGCGGCGGCACGCTCTGGCGCATCAGGAAGGTATAAAGCAATCCGGCCAGAGTTTCGAAGACAATCAGTGGCCCCAGAATCACCGTTGGCAATTTTTGGCTGGCGATATTCCAGCACAGCGCTCCCACCCACGAGCACAGCACCGCAATTGCCACCATCAGGCCGACAAACACCCACGGACGCGGACCGAACGGCAGGGCAAATTCAGGCTGTTGCAGCCCCAGCCACCAGCAGGATGCCAGGTAACCCAGCAGCGAAACCGGCAGCGTCACCAGCGCCTGCGCGGTCGCCCACATCATTGGGTGCTTATCTGGATTCTCCCGCAGCCAGCGGGCGTTACGAAGGGCATACCACGCCCAGCAGACGACGGACACCGACGCCAGCAAAATTCCCGACCCGTAGCGCCATCCGTCAAACTCGCCAACGTCCGCGTGGTGTAATTCAGCAATGTTCACCAACGCCAGGCCGATGGCGATACACACCAGCGCAGGGACCATTTTTGACCACGCCAGTTTGCCGTCGCGCTGGCTATACAGCAGGTTAGCAAATACCGGAATGACCACTGGCAACGTCCCGATAATCATCGTCGAGACTGGCGCACCGGTGCGCTGAATGGCACTTGCCAGACACACGTAATAGATAATATTGCCCATCATGGTCAGCGCCAGTGCGGTTTTCCAGTCATGGTGAGTGAGTTGGCGAAGGCGTGCGCGGCCCAGCCACGCCAGCGGCACGGCGATCAGCCCCAGCGCCAGATAGCGCCCCATCGACTGCAACACCGCCGGGTATTCTGGAACCATTAACGGGCCGACAAAAATCAGTCCCCACATCAAACCCGCCAGCAGAGCATACAACACGCCGATAATCATTTTGCCATCCACATCAAAGAAACCTGCGTGCAGTGTAGAAAAGCAATGGGAGGGAATATTGTATGAGGTTGCGCATTAGCGCCGGACGACCTGCTTTTGATAGCGAACGGGCGTAATGCCGTAGCGATGAGTAAAGGCGCGGGTGAGATGCGACTGATCGGTCAGGCCGGTGGCGGCGGCCACTTCGGCGGCGGGCATACCGAGGGTCAGAAAGGCTTTGGCACGCCACAGGCGGATCGCCATCAGCATCTGATGCGGCGTGACGTGAAAGTGAGCTTTAAACTGGCGCTGGAAATGGTAAGGACTGAGCGACACCACACGCGCCAGTTCGTCCAGCGTCACTGGATGCATATAGTTGTCGTGCAGATACTCGCGCACCCGCTCGAAGCGATGTGACCCTTCCTGAATCACCGGTGCATGGCGCGCCAGTGGTTGAAAAGTGTCGATCAAATCCAGCAGCAACCCCTTCTGCGCCAGCGGATCGTCCGTATGCCACAGACCATAAATCAGCTGACAGATCTGCTGCGAGCGCAGCGGGTCGTGGCGCGTTACATCGCTAAACCACCAGTGGCGAATGCCAGTGACGTCTTCGAGCAGGTCGGGATCGAGATACACCATCCGGTAGCGCCAGCCGTCGTCGGTTGCGGCTTCGCCGGTGTGCAGCTCGTCAGGATTCATGGTGACAACAGAATGGACGGGAGCGACGTACTGGGTGCCGCGATAGCGAAAGCGCTCGGCACCGGCTTCGATTGCGCCGATCCCGAAGGCTTCGTGGGTATGTGGTTCAAAGGCGTAGCGTGAGATATGCGCGTGATACAGTTCGACGCCCGGCACTTGCGCCAGATGGCGAAAGCGCGCGCTGTCTCTCTCATCGATGAACTGTTCGGGTACGCCTTGCACGGTGAGCCTCCGGGTGGGTCATCTTTTCATTATCAGAGATGACCCACGGGGATGCCACAAAAATTAACCACCGCGTAACCGTTACAGAATGCCTTTTACGCTTTCAGCCAGCGGCGTGGTTGGGCGACCAATCAGTTTGCTTAAGGTATGGCTGTCGTCGAACAAACCGCCTTTGGACGCGCCCGTATCGGAGTCAGCCAGCATGTCTGCCAGCCCGGCCGGTAAGCCCACGCCTTTCAATGCGGCGGCGAAATCGGCTTCGCTCAGATTCTGGTACGTCACCGGTTTTCCGCTCTGTTTGCTCAGCTCGGCGGCCAGCTCGCTCAGCGTCCAGGCGTTGTCGCCCGCCAGTTCGTACACTTTGCCCTCGTGGCCTTCTCCGGCGACAACGATAGCCGCTGCCGCCGCGTAATCTTCGCGCGTGGCCGAGGCGATTTTGCCTTCACCCGCCGCGCCAATAAACACGCCGTGCTCAATTGCAGGTGGTGCGCTGGCGAGATAGTTTTCCGTGTACCAGCCGTTACGCAGCAGGGCGTAAGGAATGCCAGAATCGGCCAGCGCTTTTTCAGTCTGAACGTGTTCAACGTGCAGGCCAAGCGGGGATTTATCCGCATGCAGCAGGCTGGTGTAAGCAATGAATTTCACGCCTGCCGCTTTGGCCGCGTCAATGACGTTTTGATGTTGAGTGGCACGTTGGCCGACTTCGCTGGAGGAGATCAGCATCAGTTTATCCACGCCGCTTAAGGCAGCGGTGAACGCCGCCCGATCGGTGTAATCGGCCTGACGCACAACAATACCTTGCTGGCTTAGGGCGTCGGCTTTCGCCGGATTGCGCACAATTGCCACGATCTGGCTGGCAGGAACGGTTTTCAGCAGATTTTCGATAACGTGTTGGCCAAGCTGGCCGGTAGCGCCGGTAATTGCGATCATCAGGGAACTCCTTCGTGTTTGTCTGGTGTTGTAAAACACTAACACCTAAGCTTACTTTTAGTAAGTACGTACAAAAAGGTAAGTATTAAATCATTCATTCCGGCTCACTTCCTGACTCAACAACCGGGCTTCTTGTGCCGAAATCGTGGCTGCCGATTTAAAAGCTATAAACACCAGCAGGGCGCAGGCGATAAACCCCCACCAGAAATGACCGTTCAACAGTAGCAGACTGGCCACAGCGACATACGACACCGCCGTCACGGCGCTGACGAGCGCGACTTTAATGGCAATTTCTTCATTACGTTTGAGGGATGTGCCGATGAGTACCGCGATTAAAATCATGCCGATCGCGGCACCGATAACCGGAATGGCGCAAATCATGGCGGCAACCAGAAAAATTAACGTCTGGTATTTACGTAAACCGGGATGATGCGCAAAGAAATCAGTTTCAAAGACCGTTTGCGTGGAGCGGTTAAATATCCGCACCAGGCAATTTTTCCTGAAAAGCAGGTGCAGGTGCTGCCCTGTTTCCAGTTGAGACAGAACCCGTGCAGGGATCGCAATCGTGTCTTTCGTGTCACCCCGTTTCAGGACAATAGAATTCCATGAGATGTGTTCAATCTGACCTGCCAGTAGTTTCTTTTCCATTTGTCATCATCGTTGAGTGACTGGATAACAGAGGCGCATCTTAGACTACGCGGAGTTAAGTAGTGTAAAGTTGGCTGCTGACTCAATAAGGTATTGTACAGATTGTTAAAGTACAGATTATTGGACGAGGATTTTTCTGCTGCTTGTCTCTCGACGTTTCTTTACAGCACGCCGCGATTTTTGCCGCTAAGATAACCTCCTGAACTTTATCGAGGCGTTTATGATCCCCCGTCAGCGGAAAGCTTTTCTTCTTGTCGCTCTGGCATGTCTGGTAGTGCTTGTTTGCACCACGCAGCGCATGGCGGGGCTGCACGCGCTGCTGATGAACGTCTCGCCTGTTGCTCAGCAAACGGTACAGCAAAGCGGTGAAGCCGACGCTCCGGTCACACCCTGCGAGCTGAGCGCCAAATCTCTGCTGGCGACACCGCCGATCATGTTTGAAGGCGCGCTATTTGCCATCACGCTGATACTGGCTGTGCTGGCCGTTGTGCCGCCTCGTCCGGTGCGCCGTTGGCCGCCTCGCGTTATCTCTCCGCCCCGATTGCGGGTGCATCTGCGACTCTGCGTCTTCCGTGAATGATTGATTGCCTGGGAATTTAGGTTAATCAATTATTTATGGAGAAAATAAATGCATGCATTTTTAAGGCAGCTTGTGCTCTGCCTGTTTTGGCTATGGCTGCCCGTCAGTCAGGCCGCCGACAGCGGCTGGCTCCGCGCTGCCGATAACGATCACGCCAGCGTTCGCCTGCGGGCAGACGCTCAGGAAAAGGGTAATACGCGCCTGCTGCTGGACGTTACGCTGGAGAAAGGCTGGAAAACCTACTGGCGATCGCCGGGAGAAGGCGGTATTGCGCCCGCCATCAAATGGCAAACCTCGCTGGAGATGGACTGGCGCTGGCCGGTGCCGCAGCGTTTCGAAGTAGCAGGCATCACCACGCAGGGTTATGACGGCAAGGTGTCGTTCCCGATAACCCTACGCGGTCAACTGCCGGGTAAACTGGCGGGTGTGCTGACGCTCTCCACCTGCAGCAACGTCTGCATCCTGACGGACTATCCCTTTGCGTTGGATCTCAGTGCGCCCGCCGATCCGCAGTTCAACTACGACTTCAGCCGCGCGCTGGGCACACTGCCGCTTTCTGAAGGGCTGACTTCCCAGATCACAGCCGGTTTCGGCGCAGAAAAGCTAACTGTCACCGCCACCCGCGAGGCGGGCTGGCAAAACCCCGAGCTGTTTATCGACACTTTGGCAGACACAGATTTTGGCAAACCGGTTTACCAGGTTGACGGCCAAACCCTGACCGCCAGCGTGCCTGTCAGCGACGGCTGGGGAGAAGCGGCTCCGGATCTGCGGGGCAAAACCCTGTCGCTGGTGCTGGCAGATAAGGGGCAGGCGCAGGAAAGCCGGGTGATAGTGGGGGAAACTCAATCCAGCGACGCGACGCTCTCGCTTGGCTGGATCATACTGATGGCACTGGTCGGAGGGCTGATCCTCAACGTCATGCCGTGCGTGCTCCCGGTGCTGGCGATGAAACTGGGCAGCATCGTACAGACCTCTTCGGTCAACCGCCGTAGCGTTCGCCAGCAATTTATGGCCTCGGCCGCCGGGATCGTAACCTCCTTCCTCGCCCTGGCCCTGATGATGACCGTACTGCGCCTCGGCAATCAGGCGCTGGGCTGGGGCATCCAGTTCCAGAACCCGTGGTTTATCGCCGCGATGGCGCTGGTGATGGTGATATTCAGCGCCAGTCTGCTGGGCCTGTTTGAAATCCGGCTCTCCTCGGGGCTGTCCACGTTTCTCGCCACGCGGGGTGGCAATGGTCTGCTCGGGCATTTTTGTCAGGGCGCTTTTGCAACGCTGCTGGCGACACCCTGTACCGCGCCGTTTCTTGGCACGGCGGTTTCTGTCGCACTGGTCGCGCCCTTGCCGCTGCTGTGGGGAATCTTCCTGGTGATGGGGGTTGGCATGAGTTTGCCGTGGCTGTTGATCGCTGCCTGGCCGGGACTGGCATTGCACATGCCGCGTCCAGGGCGCTGGATGAACGTAGTGCGGGTGATTCTGGGGCTGATGATGCTCGCTTCGGCGCTGTGGCTGAGTAGCCTGCTCGCGGTGCATATCGGGCCAAACCCAACGCTGACGTTGACCGCGTTCATCATCATTGGGCTATTGCTTGCGACGTTATGGCGCTGGGGCTGGCGGACAGCTTTATCCTGGGCAGTGGCTGCGACAGTAGCGCTTGCCATTCTCTTTTCGCTCTTACGTCCCGGCAGCGCTGCGCTAGTGGAGGATCGCGTTGCCTGGCAACCGCTCAGCGAAGAGGCCATTACCGCTGCCCTTGCTGAGAATAAGCGGGTATTTGTGGATGTCACCGCCGACTGGTGCGTGACCTGTAAAGCGAACAAATACAACGTGCTGCTCCGCGATGAGGTGCAAGACGCCCTGAGTGCGCCGGACGTGGTAGCACTGCGCGGCGACTGGAGCCGTCCGTCCACGACGATTAGCCAGTTCCTCCACGCTCGCCAGAGCGCCGCCGTCCCCTTCAATCAAATTTATGGCCCAGGGCTTGAGCAAGGCCGCGTATTGCCGCCGCTGCTGGAAAGAGACTCTCTCCTTCAGACCCTGACCGACGCCAAAGGAAAATAACGATGCGTATTATGACTTTCATCATGCTGATGTGCTTTTCAGCCCTGAGCTTCGCCGCAGAACCCGATCTGGAAAATTTACTGTGGAACGATCCAAATACCCCGGCGATGGGGGCAGAAAAACCGCGCCTGACGCTGGTGTCATTTACTGATTACAACTGCCCGTATTGCAAACAATTCGACCCGGAGCTGGAAAAAATCGTGCAAAAGTATCCGGACGTCAAACTGGTGGTGAAACTCCTGCCGTTTCGCAGTGAAAGCTCTGCCCATTCAGCGCGTATCGCGATGACCGTGTGGCGACAGCAGCCTCAGCAGTTCTGGGATTTGCACCATCGGCTGATGTCGAAGAAGGGCTATCATGACGATGCCTCTATCCTGGCTGCTCAGCAGAAAACGGGTACTGCGGCCATCAAAGCGGACGAGAAAAGCGGCGAAACGCTGCAGATGAATTTGATTCTCTCGCAGGTGTTGGGTGTGCAAGGTACTCCGGCGACGCTTGTTGGCAAAACAATGGTGGCGGGCGCCATTCCTTACGACGAACTGGAGGCGCTGGTAAAGCAAGAGCTGGCGAATCCTGATGCGCAGTAAATACATGCGCTGGCTGCGCGAAGGTATCGTCTGGCTGCTGATTGCGACAGCCACTGTGCTGGTTGTGGATCAGTTTCGCAAACCGGCGCTCCCGGCGACATTTATCAGCACGCCGTTGCAGACGCTGGACGGCGAATCGGTTGATCTGGCGCAGAAGAGCCACGAACGACCGCTGCTGGTTTACGTCTGGGCAACCTGGTGCGGCGTGTGCCGGTACACCACTCCCTCGGTGGCAGAAATGGCGGAGGAGGGGAAAAACGTCATCACCGTTGCGCTGCGATCCGGCGAAGACCCTGCTCTAAGTCAGTGGCTGGCGAAAAAGGGTTATGCGATGCCGACGGTCAATGATCCTCAGGGCCTGCTCGCGAGGAGCTGGCAAGTGCAGGTCACGCCGACGGTACTGATTGTGTCGCAGGGAGAAGTGAAATCCATCACCACGGGTTACACCAGCGGCTGGGGCATGAAGCTGCGGCTCTGGTGGGCGGGGGTGTGATGTGGCACACTGGAGCTAACTTTTAGTAAGTACCGTCAGAAAGGTGAGTATGAAAACGTCAATTCCGACGCTCAGTGAGCAAATGCGCGACGGCAATCTGTTTGCCGAACAGTGTCCGTCCAGAGACGTGCTCAAGCACGTGACCAGCCGCTGGGGCGTGCTGATTCTGGTGGCGCTGCGTCAGGGGACACATCGTTTTAGCGACCTGCGCCGCAAAATGGGTGGCGTCAGCGAGAAAATGCTGGCTCAGTCGTTGCAGGCGCTGGAGCAGGACGGCTTTGTCGATCGCGTTTCATATCCGGTGGTACCACCGCACGTGGAGTACAGCTTAACGCCGCTGGGCGTTCAGGTGAGCGAGAAGGTGGCCGATCTGGCGGACTGGATTGAGGTGAATACGCCGCAGGTGTTGGCCCATCGGGACGACCGTGCGGCGTGATGATTTGCCGGGTGGCGCTGACGCTTACCCGGCCTACAAACGCGTGGGCCGGGTAAACAACGCTACTTACTCAAATCCACCTGATAAATCGCGAACCCAATGTCATCACTTCCGACGTTTTTCATCGGATACTGCGCTTTGTCTTTGATAAACGCCGCCGCTTTTGCAGACGGTGACGTTTCAAAGCGAATATCCAGTTTGGTGTCACTCTGAATCGGGGCCAGACGCCAGTTATTGTCCGCCGCCGGATGCACTGCTCCGGCCTTTTTAGACTGCTCACCAATCCACGCCGCCAGCACCGAGCGGTTCTCGTCCGGTGATGCAAACGCGATATGACTATCGCCAGTTCCGGCAAATTTACCGCCGTAGGCGCGATAGTTATTGGTTGCCACCAGGAACACCGCGTTCGGATCGATCGGCTTACCGTTAAACGTCAGGTTTTTAATGCGTTCAGCCTGCGAATTTACCGTCTGGCATTCGCCGTCATATTTCGCGGGCTGCGACACATCAATTTGATAATCCACGCCGTCGATCACGTCGAAGTTATAGGTGCGGAAACCGTCCCAGTTAATCAGCGACTGCGGTTTACTGCTGTGAACGTCGATTTGGTTAAACTGACCGGCAGAACACTCCAGCCACTCTTTCACCTCTTTGCCCGTCGCTTTCACCACCACCAGCGTGTTCGGGTAGAGATAAAGATCCGCCGCGTTGCGGAAGGTGAGCTGGCCTTTTTCCACTTCGACATAGCTTGCCGGGTCGTTCTTGCGCCCACCCACTTTGAACGGGGCCGCAGCAGACAGGACCGGCAGTTTTGCGAGGTCTGGATCGCCCTGAATAAAGCGCTCGACGTAGGCTTTCTGCGCCATGTTGACGATCTGCACCGTCGGATCGTCCTGCACCAACGCCAGGAAGCTGTACATATTGTCGGAGGATTTCCCGACCGGCTTGCTGACAAATTCGCGGGTCGCGTCGTGATCGTGTTTCAGTACGTTCAGAATGTTTTTATCTTCTGCTGCCAGCGATTTTTTGGCTGCCGCGTCGTAAATCGGACGCGCTTCGGCTTTCGACTGCGTGACCTGCCATTTCCCGCCGTCGTTGTTCAGCACCAAATCCACCACGCCCAGATGATCGCCCCACATGCCCGGCATCACCGACGGTACGCCGTTCAGCGTGCCTTTCTCGATATCCGCGCCCTTGATGCTGGCGAAATCTTTGCCTGGGAACACCGCGTGCGCGTGGCCAAACAGAATGGCGTCGACGCCCGGCACTTCACTGAGATAGTAAACGGAGTTCTCGGCCATCGCCTGATACGGATCGGCAGACAGACCGGAGTGTGCGACCACCACCACCAGATCGGCGCCTTTCTCACGCATTTCCGGCACGTATTTGCGCGCCGTTTCGGTGATGTCGTTGACGGTCACTTTGCCGGAGAGATTCGCTTTGTCCCAGGTCATGATCTGCGGCGGCACAAAACCGATATAGCCGATTTTAAGCGTCTGCTTTTTACCGTCCTTATCGACCACCTCAGTCTCTTTAATCAGATATGGCGTAAACAGCGGCTTTTGCGTCTTAACGTCGATGATATTGGCATTAACGTACGGGAATTTTGCCCCGGAAAGGGCCATGTGGAGATAATCCAGGCCGTAGTTAAATTCATGATTTCCAAGGTTGCCGACGGCGTAATCCAGGGTATTCAACGCCTTGTAGACCGGGTGGATATCACCCTTTTTCAGCCCTTTCGCCGCCATGTAGTCGCCGAGCGGACTACCCTGAATTAAGTCGCCGTTATCGACCAGCACGCTATTTTTCACTTCGCCACGCGCGGCGTTAATCAAACTGGCGGTGCGCACCAGCCCGAATTTTTCGGTTGGGGTATCTTTGTAGTAATCGAAATCCATCATATTGCTGTGCAGGTCAGTCGTTTCCAGAATACGGAGATCGACCGTTGCTGCCTGAACGCTCGCGGCAATCAGCGTCGCCAGAAGCGTTGCGCTAAACTTAATCATCAGAGGAGTCCTTTTTACGATCCAAGCCACAAAAGAATATGTATGTATATTTTGTTGCTTACAGAAGTGTGAATCCTGCCAGAAAAAAGTGTCGTGAAACCAGAATTGCCTCACAGATAGCGGAATTGTTTACAATACGATATAACTAAAACAAATACTTATGCCCACTGCGTTAACAAAGAGGTGGAGAATGTTAGATAAAATTTGTCAGCTCGCACGGGATGCGGGTGATGCCATTATGCAGGTGTACGATGGCGCGAAGCCGATGGATGTGGTCAGTAAAGCTGACGACTCCCCGGTAACAGCGGCCGATCTCGCGGCCCACGAGGTGATCCTCAAAGGGTTGCAGGCCCTGACACCGGAGATTCCGGTGCTGTCTGAAGAGGACCCACAGAGCTGGGATGTGCGCCAACACTGGCAGCGCTACTGGCTGGTAGATCCGCTGGACGGCACCAAAGAGTTCATCAAGCGTAACGGTGAGTTCACCGTCAACATCGCGCTGATTGAGAAAGGCAAAGCAGTGCTGGGCGTGGTCTATGCCCCGGTGCTGAAAGTGATGTACAGCGCGGCGGAAGGCAAAGCCTGGAAAGAAGAGTGCGGGACGCGGAAGCAAATTCTGGTGCGCGACGCGCGGCCACCGCTGGTGGTGATCAGCCGCTCGCACAGCGACGCCGAATTGCAGGAATATCTGCAACAGCTGGGTGAACACCAGACGACGTCAATTGGATCGTCGCTGAAATTCTGTCTGGTGGCAGAAGGACAGGCGCAGCTGTATCCGCGCTTTGGGCCGACCAACGTCTGGGATACGGCGGCAGGCCATGCGGTGGCATCGGCGGCGGGCGCACACGTTCACGACTGGCAGGGTAAGCCGCTGGACTATACCCCGCGTGAGTCGTTCTTAAACCCGGGCTTTCGTGTCTCGATTTACTGACCGAGTAATTTATGCAGCAGGGCGACCACCTGCTGCACCTCTTCCTGCGTCAATGCACCGTCTTTCGCCCATTGCACGCGGCCCTCTTTATCCAGCACCACAATCGCGGAACTCTCCTCTTCCAGCCCCCAGGCTTTGCGCGTCACGCCGTCGCTGTCGACAATAAACTGCGACCACGGATAGAGTTTTTTGTTGCTCTCAAGGCTTGAGCGCACAAACATGCCGGAGCCTGGAATCGCATCGTCGGTGTTCACAATGGTGGTGGTCTGGTAGCGGTCATGAGGGAATTTTGCGGACTTGATCGCTTCAACAAGAGTGGCATTTTTCTCTTTTGCCGAGGTACGACCGGCAATATGTTGCACCACTCGCACTTTGCCCGCGAGCTGCGCGCTATTCCAGGGTTTATAGCTAAACTTATCATTGTCGAGAATCAATTCTCCCCGATCGGCAATACCGATCGGTGGCACACGCTGTCCATTTTCAATGTTATGTGCGCAGGCCATCATCGGCAGTAACAGGCAGGCTACGGCCAGGATGTTACGAAGGGTCATGGTGTTTCCTTATCATTATCGTTGCAGGTGATCCGACCACTTGGTCTTACGGTTTAAGCATAAGTGCGATCGTCAGGCTTTTCCCGCAATCCGAATGCCAGTTTGCGGGCGAACGCACATATCCGTAAAAAAACGAAGGCTTATACTGTTTTCAGAAACGCTATGCAAAGAATGTTCTGAATAATTGTAATCAAACGGTAAATAAACTTATGCATACTGGGTATCAACGTTTTTCTGGTCTATAGTCATTGAGCAATAAATTTGCGCTCAGGACAGTCGGCCCGATTGTGGCGCCGCAAGAGCGTATGATTCGCAGGAGATACAAGAATGAAAATTTTCCAACGCTACAACCCGCTTCAGGTGGCGAAGTACGTGAAGATCCTGTTCCGAGGACGGTTGTACATCAAGGACGTTGGCGCTTTCGAATTTGATAAGGGCAAAATTCTTATCCCGAAAGTAAAGGACAAACAGCACTATTCTGTGATGTCCGAAGTCAACCGACAGGTTATGCGTCTGCAAACTGAGATGGCTTAACTGCGTGCTATGCAGTAATTAAAGCAGTATAAAAAAACGGCTCCCAAGGGAGCCGTTGATGTTTGTGCAGCGCTTACGCTGACACTTTTTCTTCCGCGTCTGGCAGTTTTGGCACCAGCACTGTCGGTTTGTTATCAATGCGTGTCACCAGCAGCTGGTCGATGCGGTAGTTATCGATATCTACGACTTCAAACTTGTAGCCGGAGAACTTCACCGAGTCGGTCCGTTTCGGGATTTTACGCAGCATAAACATCATGAAGCCGCCAATGGTCTCGTAGTTGCCTGACTGCGGGAATTCATCGATATCCAGCACGCGCATCACGTCTTCAATCGGCGTGCCGCCGTCCACCAGCCATGAGTTCTCATCGCGTGCCACAATCTGCTCTTCCAGACCCTGACCGACCAGATCGCCCATCAGGGTGGTCATCACGTCGTTCAGTGTGATGATGCCCACCACCAGCGCGTATTCATTCATGATCACCGCGAAGTCTTCACCGGCGGTTTTGAAACTTTCCAGCGCTTCAGAGAGCGTTAGGGTGTCCGGCACAATCAGCGTATTGCGGATCTGCACGCCGCTGTTCAGCGCCAGGCTTTGGTTCGCCAGCACGCGGTTCAGCAGGTCTTTAGAATCGACGTAACCGATGATGTGGTCGATATCTTCGTTACACACCAGGAACTTGGAGTGCGGATGCTCGGCCACTTTGTTTTTCAGACTCTGCTCGTCTTCGTGCAGGTCGAACCAAATCACGTTTTCACGTCCGGTCATGGAGGATGGCACGGTACGGGATTCGAGTTCAAACACGTTCTCGATCAGTTCATGTTCCTGCTTACGCAGCACACCCGCCAGCGCACCGGCCTCAAACACGGCGTAAATATCATCGGAAGTGATGTCGTCTTTACGCACCATCGGCAGTTTGAACAGACGGAAAATGGTATTCGCCAGGCCGTTAAAGAACCAGACCAGCGGGCGGAACACGTACAGACAGAAGCGCATCGGGTTGATGATGCGCAAAGCCACAGCTTCTGGCGCAATCATACCGATGCGTTTCGGGGTTAAATCTGCGAACAGAATGAACAGACCCGTGACCAGCGAGAAGGAGAGAATAAAGCTCAGTTGTTCGGACAGTTCAGGCGCGAAGTACTTTGAAAACAGGCTGTAAAAGGCCGGAGAAAAGGCCGCGTCGCCCACGATACCGCCGAGAATGGCGACCGCGTTAAGACCGATTTGCACCACGGTAAAGAACATACCGGGATTTTCCTGCATTTTCAGGATGCGTTGGGCGTTGAGGTTGCCATCGTCGGCAAGCAGTTTAAGTTTGATCTTGCGGGAGGCGGCCAGCGAAATCTCTGATATCGAGAAAAATGCACTGACAGCAATAAGGCAAAGTATTACTAAAATACTGTTTAACATAGTTTATCCGGCCTAACGCCAGATCCTCGGAAGGGAGTTGATTTCATTCGTGTGAAGACACATTGAACATCGGCTCGTAGCGTTGAGCCGATTATTTCAGCGGGTAGTATAGCGTAAACGAGTGTAAATCCGCCAGAGGTCACATTTTTACTAAAAAAAGGGCGGGCAGAGGCGCGCCACGCGGCTCGCGTGGCGCGGGAGAGATAATCAGGCCAGCTGTGGCGGCAGGCAAACGCCGATTCCGCCGATACCGCAATAGCCGTACGGGTTTTTGTGCAGATACTGCTGGTGGTCGTCTTCCGCATAGTAGAACGGTGTCGCGGTGGCGATTTCGGTGGTGACCTGGCGTGTATCGCCCGCGGCCTGCATCGCCTCCTGGAAGCGGGTCAGGCTGGCGCGCGCGGCGGCGTCCTGCTCTGGCGTCAGCGGATAAATGGCGGAACGATACTGAGTTCCGTGATCGTTACCCTGCTGCATGCCCTGGGCCGGGTCGTGGTTTTCCCAGAAAACCTGCAATAATTGTTCGTAGCTGATGACCGCCGGATCGTAGACGACGCGCACGGCTTCCGCATGACCAGTGTCACCCGAGCACACTTCGCGATAGGTTGGGTTAGGCGTGTAACCGCCGGTATAACCCGCAGCCGTGCTGTAGACGCCCGGTAATTGCCAGAAGAGGCGTTCGACGCCCCAGAAGCATCCCATCGCGAACAGGGCGATCTCCATCCCGTCCGGGACATTGGTCATCGAATGATCGTTAACGGCGTGTAAAGTGGCGACCGGCATTGGCGTATTACGTCCCGGCAGTGCATCTGCTTGAGAAACAAGATGCTTTTTGTCGAATAAACTCACGGTTGGGCCTCCGGGGCAGCGATGTTTCAGTTAAGGTTGTCATGGAGCGTTTAATTGAACACAATAAATACGCTGAATGAGTCTAGATTTAAACATAAGAAATATTAGGCCTGTCGGCCATTTTTCAACCCAGTGAATGGGTTTTGGGCTTTTATGCCGTGAAACGCCGCGGAGCGGCACTTCAATTGCTTCCAGGGGTGGAAACAAGGATATTCAGGAGAGAACGTGCCAAAGATCCGCCAGTTATGTTTGGTCAGTTTATTGCTGACAAGCGGAGTCGCCAGCGCGGCGAATGTCCGTTTGCAGGTTGAGGGGTTATCCGGGACGCTGGAAAAAAACGTGCGTGCACAGCTTTCAACGATTGAGAGTGATGAAGTGACGCCGGACCGGCGCTTTCGCGCACGCGTGGATGATGCGATCCGCGAAGGGCTGAAAGCGCTCGGTTATTACAAACCTACCATTGATTTCGATTTACGTCCGCCTCCGGCCAAAGGTCGCCAGGTGCTGATTGCTCGCGTATCCAAGGGCGAGCCGGTGCTGATCGGCGGCACCAACGTGGTGCTGCGCGGCGGTGCGCGTACTGACCGCGATTATCTGGATCTGCTGGGCACGCGCCCAAAGGTCGGCACTGTGCTGAATCACGGTGACTACGACCACTTCAAAAAAGAGCTCACCAGCGTTGCGCTGCGTAAGGGCTATTTCGACAGTCAGTTCAACAAAAGCCAGCTCGGGGTTGCCCTCGACCGCCGTCAGGCGTTCTGGGATATCGATTACGACAGCGGCGAGCGCTATCGTTTTGGTGATGTCACCTTCGAAGGCTCGCAAATCCGCGACGAGTATCTGCAAAACCTGATCCCCTTCAAAGAGGGAGACTATTACCAGTCAAAAGATCTGGCCGAGCTGAACCGTCGTCTGTCGGCAACCGGCTGGTTTAACTCCGTCGTCGTGGCACCCGAATTCGACAAGGCGCGCAAAACCAAAGTCTTACCGCTGCACGGCGTCGTTTCGCCGCGCACCGAAAACACCATCGAAACCGGTGTGGGTTACTCAACGGACGTCGGTCCGCGCGTGAAAGCAACGTGGAAAAAGCCGTGGATGAACTCCTACGGCCACAGCTTGACCACCAGCGCCAGTATCTCCGCGCCGGAACAGCAACTCGATTTCAGCTACAAAATGCCGCTGCTGAAGAACCCGCTGGAGCAGTATTACCTGGTGCAGGGCGGCTTTAAGCGCACCGACTTGAACGATACGGAATCCGACTCCACCACGCTTGCCCTGTCGCGCTTCTGGGACCTTTCCAGCGGCTGGCAGCGGGCGATTAATCTGCGCTGGAGCCTCGACCACTTTACCCAGGCTAACGTCACCAACACCACCATGCTGCTCTATCCGGGCGTGATGATCAGCCGCACCCGCTCGCGCGGCGGCCTGATGCCAACCTGGGGCGATTCCCAGCGCTATTCCATTGATTACTCCAACACCGCCTGGGGCTCGGACGTCGATTTCTCGGTGGTGCAGGCGCAAAACGTCTGGATCCGTACCCTTTACGACAAACACCGCTTCGTGACGCGCGGCAACCTCGGCTGGATTGAAACCGGCGACTTTGAACGCGTGCCGCCGGACCTGCGTTTCTTCGCGGGCGGCGATCGCAGTATTCGCGGCTATAAGTACAAATCGATCTCCCCGAAAAATGACAAAGGCCAGCTGATGGGGGCCTCTAAACTGGCGACCGGATCGCTGGAGTACCAGTACAACGTCAGCGGAAAATGGTGGGGCGCGGTGTTCGTGGACGGCGGCGAAGCGGTGAGTGATATCCGCAAAAGTGATTTCAAAACAGGCGCAGGCGTCGGCGTGCGCTGGCAGTCACCGGTCGGGCCGATCAAGCTCGACTTCGCCGTTCCTGTCGGCGACAAAGACGAACACGGTTTACAGTTTTACATCGGTCTGGGGCCTGAATTATGAGTTTATGGAAGAAGATAAGCCTCGGCGTGTTGATTTTTATCGTGCTGCTGCTCGGCACGGTGGCATTTCTGGTGGGAACCACCACAGGTCTGCATCTGCTGTTTAACGCGGCGAACCGCTGGGTGCCAGGGCTTGAGATCGGCCAGGTGACGGGCGGCTGGCGTGATTTGCGCCTCAAGAATATCCGCTATCAACAGCCTGGCGTGGCGGTGAACGCGGGCGAGTTCCACTTGGCGGTGAAGCTTAGCTGTCTGCGCGACAGTAGCCTGTGCGTCAACGATCTGTCGCTAAAAGATGTGAACGTGGCGATAGACTCGAAGAAAATGCCGAAATCTGCGCCGGTGGAGGAAGAGGAGAGCGGTCCGCTCAATCTCTCTACGCCTTATCCGATCGCGCTGTACCGCGTGGCGCTCAACAACGTCAACATCAAGATCGACGACACCACCGTTTCGGTGATGGATTTCACCTCTGGCCTGCGCTGGCAGGAGAAAAACCTGACCCTGACGCCAACTTCCCTGCAGGGGCTGCTGATTGCCCTGCCGAAAGTCGCCAAAGTGGCGCAGGAAGAGATCGTCGAACCGAAAATTCAGAACCCACAGCCGGAAGAAAAACCGCTCGGCGAGACGCTGAAAGACTTGTTCTCGAAGCCGGTGCTGCCGGAGATGACCGACGTTCATCTGCCGCTTAACCTCAACATCGAAGAGTTCAAAGGCGAACAGCTGCGCCTGACGGGCGACACAGATTTGACCGTGTTCAACATGCTGCTGAAAGTGAGCAGTATCGACGGCACCATGAAGCTCGACGCGCTGGATATTGATACCAACCAGGGGAGCGTTAACGCGACCGGGCAGGCGCTGCTGCGCGATAACTGGCCGGTGGATATTACCCTCAACAGCGCCCTCAACATCGACCCGCTGAAAGGCGAGAAAGTGAAGGTCAAAGTGGGCGGCGCGCTGCGCGAGCAGCTGGAGTTCGGCGTCAATCTCTCCGGCCCGGTGGATATGGTGCTGCGCGGGCAGACAAAGTTAGCGGAAGCGGGTTTACCGCTGAATCTGGAGCTGGTGAGCGAACAGCTCTACTGGCCGTTTACCGGCGAAAAACAGTTCCAGGCCGATAAGCTGAAGCTCAAGCTGAGCGGCAAAATGACCGATTACACGCTGTCGTTCCGCACCTCGGTGAAGGGCGAAGGCCTGCCGCCTGCGGATATCACTCTCGACGCGAAAGGTAACGAGCAGCAGATTAACCTCGATAAACTCACCGTGGCGGCGCTGGAAGGTAAAACTGAGCTGACCGCGCTGCTCGACTGGCAGAAAGCAATCAGCTGGCGCGGCGAGCTGAACCTGAAAGGCATCAACACGGCGAAAGAGGTGCCTGACTGGCCGTCGAAGCTCGACGGAACCATCAAAACGCGCGGCAGTCTGTACGGCGAAAGCTGGCAGATGGAGGTGCCGGAGATCAAACTCACCGGCAACGTGAAGCAGAACAAAGTCAATGTCGAAGGCTCCCTGCGCGGGAACAGTTATTTACAGTGGATCATCCCGCATCTGCACGTGGCCCTGGGGCGCAATACGGCGGATATCAAAGGTGAGCTGGGGGTGAAGGATCTCAATCTGGATGCCACCATCGATGCGCCCAATCTCGACAACGCCCTGCCGGGTCTCGGCGGAACGGCGAAAGGCTTAGTGAAAGTGCGCGGAACCGTTGACGCACCGCAGTTGCTGGCGGATATCACCGCCAACAATCTGCGCTGGCAGGAGCTGTCCGTCGCACGCGTACTGGTGAAAGGTGACGTCAAATCCACCGACCAAATCGCGGGCAACTTAAATCTGCGCGTTGAGCGTATTTCCCAGCCGGAGGTGAATATCAGCCTGGTGACGCTGGACGCAAAAGGCAGCGAGAAGCAGCACGACCTCCAGCTGCGCGTGCAGGGCGAGCCGGTTTCTGGTCAGCTGCATCTGACGGGCAGTTTCGACCGCAAGGAGGAGCGCTGGAAAGGGGTTCTGGATAATACCCGCTTCACCACGCCGGTGGGGCCGCTTACGCTCTCCCGTTCCATCGCGCTGGATTACCGCAACGCCGAGCAGAAAATCAGTATCGGGCCACACTGCTGGACTAACCCGAACGCCGAGCTGTGCGTGCCGCAGACTATTGATGCGGGCGCGGAAGGGCGCGCGGTGGTGAATCTCAACCGCTTCGATCTGGCGATGCTGAAACCGTTTATGCCGGAGACCACCGAAGCCAGCGGCGTCTTCAGCGGTAAAGCCGATGTATCGTGGGACACCACCAAAGAAGGGCTTCCGCAGGGCAACGTCACGCTCTCTGGACGTAACGTAAAAGTGACCCAGACGGTGAACGACGCGCCGCTGCCGGTAGCGTTCGAGACCCTGAATCTGACGGCGGATCTGCATAACAACCGGGCAGAGCTAGGCTGGCTGATTCGTCTGGCCAACAACGGTCAGTTCGACGGCCAGGTGCAGGTTACCGATCCGCAAGGGCGACGTAATCTGGGCGGCAACGTCAATATCCGCAATATGAACCTGGCGATGGTCAACCCAATCTTCTCGCGCGGCGAAAAGGCAGCCGGGATGCTCAGCGCTAATCTGCGTCTGGGTGGCAATGCCCAAAGCCCGCAGCTGTTTGGTCAGATGCAGCTCAACGGCGTGGATATCGACGGCAACTTTATGCCGTTTGATATGCAGCCGAGCCAGATTTCTATGAACTTCAACGGCATGAGTTCGACGCTCGCGGGCGTGGTGCGTACCCAGCAGGGGCAGATCAACCTGAGCGGTGACGCAGACTGGAGTCAGATTGATAACTGGCGCGCGCGCGTGGCGGCGAAAGGTAGCCGGGTGCGCATCACCGTGCCACCGATGGTGCGCCTCGACGTTTCCCCGGATGTGGTCTTCGAAGCGACACCAAGCCTGTTTACCCTCGATGGCCGCGTCGATGTGCCGTGGGCGCGCATCGTGGTTCATGACGTGCCGGAAAGCGCCGTCGGTGTCTCCAGCGATGAGGTGATGCTTAATAATGATCTGAAGCCGGTCGAGACTAAAAGCGCTGGGATTCCGATTAACAGTAATCTGACTATTCACGTCGGCAACAACGTGCGGCTTGACGCGTTTGGTCTGAAAGCGCGACTGACCGGCGACCTGAAAGTAGCGCAGGACCAGCAGGGGCTGGGCCTGAACGGACAGATCAATATACCGGAAGGGCGCTTCCACGCTTACGGGCAGGATCTGATTGTGCGTAAAGGCGAGTTGCTGTTCTCCGGCCCGCCGGATCAGCCGCTGTTGAATATCGAAGCGATTCGTAACCCTGAATCCACCGAAAACGACGTGATTGCCGGGGTACGCGTCACCGGAACAGCCGACGAGCCGAAAGCGGAAATCTTCTCCGATCCGGCGATGTCGCAGCAGGAAGCGCTCTCTTATCTGCTGCGCGGGCAGGGTCTGGACAGCCAGCAGAGCGATAGTGCGGCGATGACGTCAATGTTAGTTGGCCTGGGGGTTGCACAAAGTGGGCAGGTTGTGGGTAAAATCGGCGAGACGTTTGGCGTAAGCAATCTGGCGCTGGACACCCAGGGAGTCGGTGACTCTTCGCAAGTGGTGGTCAGCGGCTATGTACTGCCAGGTCTACAGGTGAAATACGGCGTGGGGATCTTTGACTCACTGGCAACTCTCACGTTACGCTATCGGCTGATGCCTAAGCTATATCTGGAAGCGGTGTCTGGCGTAGACCAGGCGCTCGATCTGCTCTATCAGTTTGAGTTTTAGCAATGCGAATATTTGTATACGGCAGTTTACGAACCAGGCAGGGCAACAGTCACTGGATGACCAACGCCCAGTTACTGGGAAATTACAATATCGAGAACTACCAGTTGTACAGTCTGGGCCACTATCCAGGCGCGGTTCCGGGGAACGGAACGGTACAGGGTGAAGTTTATCGTATTGATAACGCGACGCTTGCCGAACTTGATGCCTTGCGCACCAGGGGCGGGGAATATGCACGCCAGTTGATCCAGACCCCGTATGGCAGTGCATGGATGTACGTGTACCAGCGTCCGGTCGATGGATTGAAACTGATTGAAAGCGGTAACTGGTTAGACAGAGACCAGTACTGATATGAACAACGCCACCTTCGGGTGGCGTTGTTTTTTGCGAGATGCTACGCATTCTGTTTTGCAATTATGCTGAACAGCTGCCGGGTGGCGCTACGCTTACCCGGCCTACGGTTTTGTAGGCCCGTGCAAACGAAGTGCCGCCGGGCGGTTTCCTGGTAGCATGCTGTCAGCTATTAGAAGCGCAGAATTAAAACTCAATCCTTGCCCCAAGATTGTATCGACGTCCTTCGAGCTGCCCGTAATCGCCCCACGAGGTGGTGCGTTTCGGGTCTGCATCAAACAGGTTATAAATTCCCGCCAACAGTTGGGTGTTTTTATTCAGCTTATAGCGCGCGCCGATATCGACCAGCGTGTAAGCCTCATATTCCGTGCCGCTGTTGCTGTCACGGTTGCTGCTGCGGTAGTTCGCGTTACTCCACAGGTCCAGAGACTGCGTGGTTGCCCAGGTCAGTGACACGTTCGCCATGTGACGTGGGAAATCATTCAGCGCGTAACCCTTATCCACGCCGGATTTCTGCTCGCTGTGGTTATAGGTGTAGTTCGCGTTCGCTTTCAGATCGGCGGTAATCTGCCAGTCGCCATTCAGCTCGATACCGTAAACGTCGGCTTTGCTGACGTTAAAATATTTATCCACGGAATCCGCTTTGTAGCCGTTCACTTCGCACTGGTGAGTGGACGTGGTTTCGCAGATGGTCTGCTCGGAGATTTTGTCCTTGAACTGGGTATAGAAGACGGTGCCGTCCAGCGACACGGATTCTCCGGTCCAGTACAGGCCCGTTTCGGCGTTGATGCTTTTCTCAGGTTTCAGATCGTCATTACCCACGGTCAGGAACGGATACGGCGGCGTTGACCCGTGCGGGGTGACGAATTGATCCGAGGTAGCGCGCAGCTCCGGTTTTTTATAGCCTGCTGAGAGGCCGCCTTTCAGCGCCCAGGCATCGGTGATTGCCCAGTTACCGTACAGTTTTGGCGTTACGTGCGCGCCGAAGTAGCTGTCGTAATCGCCACGCGCGGAAGTGGTCAGGGTAAAATCGTTGATCGTCCAGGCATCTTCTGCAAACAGTGCCCAGCCGTTACGCGTCACTTTGGTTACCGGCTCCACGCCCGGCAGGGTTTTGCCCGACTCGTAGAAATGGTCGTTTAACTCTTCGCGCGTAAAGTTGGCCCCGACGGTGAGCTTGTGGTTATCCAACGTGAACGTAGTTTGCGAGTTGGCAACGTAGTTTTCCGTCTGCACATATTCGGGCGAGGTGTTGTCCAGCAGATACTTCGAACGCCCTTTTTCGTAATTGATGTAGTTGGTTGTGGCAATGGTGTCATCTGCATACCAGCCGGTATGCGTGAGGGTCACCGCGTCGCGATCGAATTTCCACATCCACGGTGTACCGCGTTTTTTGGTGCGATTTTTTTCCTGCTCGCCCACAACCACATTCAGATCGAAGAGGTTATTTTCGCTGGCCTTCAGGCCGAGCGTGGCATCCACCGATTTGCGGTTGTGCTTGCCGAAGTAATTCTGGCGCTCGTCGTCGCGGCGATCCAATCCGTCAGCGGCAATGCTTAAACCCAGTTTGTCCTGAATGAGTGGCCCCATCGCAAACAGGTTCAGCTGGCTGGTGTTGCCGAGATCTTTATGTTCCTGCAGCCAGGTGTTGGCGGCGATAGCGCCAGTCCAGTCTGCTACGCCGTAGGGTTTTTTGGTGATCACGTTGACCACCCCGCCGATGGCATCAGAGCCGTACAGGGAGGACATTGGGCCGCGAATCACTTCGATGCGCTCGATGGCTTCCATCGGCGGTAAAAAGCCCGCTTCTGCACCGATATCCTGGCCGTAAGGCCGCGATTCGCTGGTGTTTTGCTTTACGCTGTTGACCATAAATGCCGTATAGCTTGAGTCCATCCCGCGCATCATAATGCTGCCGTTGGCCATATCGCTGCCGCCGTTAGAGACCGATACGCCGGGGATATTTTTAATCGCATCGCCGATGGTCTGGTCGGGCTGAATATCCAGCGTTTTGCGATCGATACTGGAGATTGTGGCGGGGGCTTCTTTTTTCTGCTGTGCAAAGCCGGTCGCGGTGACCACCATTTCATCATCCGCCTGTGCGGGTAAAACCAGTGTGCCGGTTAACGCCACCATGCCTGTGAACGTAATTAATTGACGCGTTTTCATAGCCATAAACCCAAAAGGAAAAATAAAAAACACCCGACGGTCTTACGCCGCAGGGTGTGGTTGGTGATGGAATCAGAGCTTATCGAGGGCGATTCTGATGACGTAATCCGGCTTCTCTTTGGCCTCTTTCTCGTCTTGTTTAACGCTGGCGTACAGCACGTTACCGTCGGTAGAGAGGGCGAGGCTGTTCGGCATTGCGCTGGTCGCGATGCTGTTTTTCACCTGATACGTTTTGCTGTCGATAATGCTGATGAGTTTTCCGTTGCGGTGCGTGACGTAAATCTCGTTACGCTTTTCGTTGTAAAGCACCGCCAGAGAATTGGTGACGTCGATACGTTCAACCACTTTGCCGGTCGTGATATCCACCACCAGAACGTTCGGTAAATCCGGATCAGTCAGGAAAGCGCGGTTATTTTTGCTGTCCAGCGCGATGTTCAGGAAGAAGTGTTTTTTCTCTGGTTCAACGTTGAAGCGGCTGACGATTTTGTCGGTTTGGGTATCCACGACAATCAGCCCATTTTTGCCGTTAACCACATACAGACGATTTTTCTCAGCATCTACCGCCAGCCCGGTCGGGTATTCACCCATGTCAGTCAGGATGTTGACCCGCTGGCGCTTTTCGGTGTCGATCACCCAGACAATGCCTTTCTCCACCACGGCGGTGACGTACAGGCGGTGATGCTGTTTATCGAGCACCATTTCGCGGGTGTGGGCGATATCTTTCGGGTTACTGGTGTCGGCGAGCTGGATAACCGCCAGCTCTTTGCCGGTCTGGGTATCGAGGACGGTGACGGAGCCTTCCAGCGTGTTGCCCACGTAAAGAAGGTGATTTTCTTCGTCAAGCGCGGTGGCGAACGCGCGGCGCGTGGTTTCAATCACGCCCGTTCCCGTCAGTTCTTCCAGGTCCAGCTTGTAAATTTTGCCTTTGGTTTTGTCTTTATCAAACGAAGGGGCGCTGGCGGCGAACAGCACTTTCGCCTGTCCATCGTAGGCCAGTTCATAAACACCGTGGCCCACGGGCTGGGTGACAAAGTCTTTCTCCGGCAGCGGGGTCGCGTAACCAGACACGCTGGTCAGCATGAAAGCCGCAGCAACGGCGAGTGCGAGGGAGGCTTTAAGGGTCTTCACATTGTGTAGGGTCATTGACGTTTATTCACAGTTATTTACGAAGTGCAAATGATAATGATATCTACTCTCATTATCAAATGGGTAATGTGAACTGCGACTACCTTTTCTGGTAGGTCAATAACCGGTCAGATATTAAGGGGATACAGAATGACAGACACAAAAAAGCCCCGACTCGCGGGGCTTAGCATAGGGCGTAAGAATTACTTCTTAGCGGCGCGCTCGAAGGACGCAACGATTTCAGCTTTCGCTGCTTCAGCGTTGTCCCAGCCGTCAACTTTAACCCATTTGCCTTTTTCGAGATCTTTATAGTGCTCGAAGAAGTGAGTGATCTGCGCTTTCAGCAGTTCTGGCAGGTCGTTCACATCTTTGATGTGATCGTACTCTTTGCTCAGTTTAGTGTGCGGAACGGCAACCAGTTTCGCATCTTCACCGGCTTCGTCGGTCATTTTCAGTACGCCAACCGGACGGCAGCGAACCACAGAACCTGGGGCCAGTGGGTACGGAGTTGGGACCAGAACGTCTACCGGGTCACCGTCCAGAGACAGGGTGTGGTTGATGTAACCGTAGTTGCACGGATAGAACATCGCGGTGGACATGAAACGGTCAACGAACAGCGCACCGGTGTCTTTGTCGATTTCGTATTTGATAGGATCTGCGTTGGCCGGGATTTCGATAACAACGTAGATGTCTTCCGGCAGTTCTTTACCCGCAGGGACGTTGAGTAAGCTCATGTGAGTGTCCTATGTGTATGCTAAACAAGTGGCGAGTATTATAGCCAACTCGCGCTGAAAGTCTCCGCCTGTTTTCATTCTCATCCGCATCCCCGCGCCATTTTCAGAACCTTTCCATGACAGGAAAATCCATAAACTCAGCCGCATATTTAATGGGCGAATGAAAGCGATTACAAACTTGTGATTAACGTTTTATTCACTTTTCCGAAGTGTGATGTAACGCAATCCGTTACATATTCCATTGGCTATAGTTTTTTCGCAGAACATCTTTTGACCAACAATAACCTGGGCTACGAGGGCATCATTATGTGGAAGCGCTTACTTCTTGTCACAGCAGTTTCGGCAGCCATGTCGTCTATGGCGATGGCCGCACCATTAACCGTCGGTTTTTCACAGGTCGGATCGGAATCGGGCTGGCGAGCGGCTGAAACCAACGTCGCGAAAAGCGAGGCCCAAAAGCGCGGCATCACGCTGAAAATCGCCGATGGCCAGCAAAAACAGGAAAACCAAATCAAAGCGGTGCGTTCGTTTATCGCCCAGGGCGTTGACGCCATTTTCATCGCGCCGGTGGTGGCGACAGGCTGGGAACCGGTGCTGAAAGAAGCCAAAGACGCTGAAATTCCGGTGTTCCTGCTCGACCGTTCCATTGATGTGAAAGACAAATCTCTCTATATGACCACCGTCACCGCAAACAACGTGCTCGAAGGGCAGCTGATCGGTGACTGGCTGATTAAGCAGGTCGATGGCAAGCCGTGTAACGTTGTGGAGCTGCAGGGCACCGTCGGCGCGAGCGTGGCAATTGACCGTAAGAAAGGCTTTGCGGAAGCCATCGCCAAAGCGCCAAACATCAAAATCATCCGTTCTCAGTCCGGTGACTTTACCCGCAGCAAAGGTAAAGAGGTTATGGAGAGCTTCATCAAGGCTGAGAACAACGGCAAAAATATCTGCATGGTTTACGCCCATAACGACGACATGGTGATCGGTGCGATTCAGGCGATCAAAGAAGCGGGCCTGAAACCGGGCAAAGATATCCTCACTGGCTCTATCGACGGCGTGCCGGATATCTATAAAGCGATGATCGACGGCGAAGCGAACGCCAGCGTCGAGCTAACGCCAAACATGGCCGGTCCGGCGTTTGATGCTCTTGAGAAATTCAAGAAAGACGGCACCAAACCTGAACAGCTGACTATCACTAAATCTACCCTCTACCTGCCAGACACGGCGAAAGAAGAGTTAGAGAAGAAGAAAAACATGGGCTACTAAGGCCTCTCAGCCAGGAAAAATGCCGGGTGGCGCTGCGCTTACCCGGCCTACAGTACGCATTTTTGTAGGCCGGATAAGCGTAGCGCCATCCGGCGTGATGCAGGGGGAATCATGACTCAAGAACAACACCAGGAAATCCTCCGAACCGAAGGATTAAGCAAATTCTTCCCCGGCGTGAAAGCGCTGGATAACGTCGATTTCAGCCTGCGTCGCGGTGAAATTATGGCGCTGCTCGGTGAAAATGGCGCCGGGAAATCGACGCTGATCAAAGCGTTAACCGGCGTGTACCACGCCGATCGCGGCACCATTTTTCTTGAAGGCAACGCCATCTCCCCGAAAAATACCGCCCACGCCCAACAGTTGGGCATCGGGACGGTTTACCAGGAAGTAAACCTGCTGCCAAACATGTCGGTGGCGGATAATCTGTTTATTGGTCGTGAGCCGCGCCGCTTCGGCCTGCTGCGCCGAAAAGAGATGGAGGCGCGCGCCACCAAACTGATGGAATCCTACGGTTTTTCCCTCGACGTGCGCGAGCCGCTGAACCGCTTTTCGGTGGCGATGCAGCAGATTGTCGCCATTTGCCGGGCGATCGATCTCTCTGCCAAAGTGCTGATCCTCGACGAACCCACCGCCAGCCTCGATACCCAGGAAGTGGAAATGCTGTTCACTCTGATGCGCCAGTTGCGCGATCAGGGCGTTAGTCTGATTTTCGTCACCCACTTCCTCGATCAGGTTTATCAGGTCAGCGATCGCATTACGGTTCTGCGCAACGGCAGTTTTGTCGGCTGTCGCGAAACCCGCGAGCTGCCACAGATCGAGCTGGTCAAAATGATGCTGGGCCGCGAGCTGGACACCCATGCGCTCCAGCGGGCGGGCCGGACGCTGTTGAGCGACAAACCCGTTGCCGCGTTCAAAGATTTTGGCAAAAAAGGCATCATCACCCCGTTCAACCTGGAAGTGCGCCCAGGCGAAATCGTCGGTCTGGCGGGTCTGTTAGGATCGGGGCGTACTGAAACCGCCGAGGTGATTTTTGGCATCAAACCAGCCGACAGCGGCAGTGCGATGATCAAAGGCAAACCGCAAACGCTGAGTTCTCCCCATCGGGCCTCCTGTCTGGGAATTGGTTTTTGCCCGGAGGACAGGAAAACCGACGGCATCATTGCCGCCGCCTCGGTGCGCGAAAATATCGTGCTGGCGTTACAGGCCCAGCGCGGCTGGCTGCGGCCAATCCCTAAGCGCGAGCAGGTCGCCATTGCCGAGCGTTTTATTCGCCAGCTCGGCATTCGCACCCCCAGCACCGAGCAGCCGATTGAGTTCCTCTCCGGTGGCAACCAGCAAAAAGTGCTGCTCTCCCGCTGGCTGCTAACCAAACCGCAGTTCCTGATCCTTGATGAGCCGACACGCGGCATCGACGTCGGCGCGCACGCCGAAATTATTCGCCTGATCGAAACGCTGTGCGCTGACGGTCTGGCGCTGCTGGTCATCTCCTCCGAGCTTGAAGAGCTGGTGGGATACGCCGATCGCGTGATTATCATGCGCGATCGTAAGCAGGTGGCAGAGATCCCGCTGGATGAACTCTCGGTTCCGGCGATCATGAATGCTATCGCGGCATAAGGAGTCAATCGTGATGCCCCGTTCTCTTCCCCAGCCTGGCGAATTCAGGCGCCGCTTCAACTGGCCCACCGGCACGCCGCAGATCGTGGCACTGCTGCTGGTGCTGGTGGTGGATAGCCTCGTTGCGCCGCATTTCTTCCAGATTATTTTGCAGGATGGACGGCTTTTCGGTAGCCCCATCGATATTCTAAACCGCGCCGCACCGGTGGCGCTGTTGGCAATTGGCATGACGCTGGTGATTGCTACTGGCGGGATCGATTTGTCCGTCGGCGCGACGATGGCCATCGCGGGCGCGACAGCCGCCTCGATGACGGTTGCCGGACACAGCCTGCCGGTTGTGATTTTAGCGGCACTAGGGACCGGCGTACTGGCGGGCCTGTGGAATGGAATTCTGGTCTCGCTTCTGAAGATCCAGCCGTTCGTCGCCACCTTAATTCTGATGGTGGCCGGACGCGGCGTGGCGCAGTTGATTACCTCCGGGCAGATCGTCACCTTCGACTCTCCGCAGCTGGCGTGGTTCGGTAGCGGCAGGCTGCTGCTGTTTCCGACGCCGGTGATCATTGCCCTGGTGACGCTTGTCGTGTTCTGGCTGTTCACCCGTAAAACGGCGCTGGGGATGTTTATTGAAGCGGTGGGGATCAACATTCGCGCCGCGAAAAATGCGGGGGTCAGCACCCGGATGGTGGTGATGCTGACCTACGTCCTGAGTGGGGTCTGCGCGGCCATTGCCGGGATTATTGTCGCCGCCGATATTCGCGGGGCTGATGCCAATAACGCCGGATTATGGCTGGAGCTGGATGCGATTCTGGCGGTGGTGATTGGCGGCGGATCGCTGATGGGCGGGCGCTTTAACCTGCTGCTGTCGGTGATTGGCGCGCTGATTATCCAGGGGATGAACACCGGTATTTTGCTCTCTGGCTTCCAGCCGGAGCTGAATCAGGTGGTCAAAGCGGTGGTTGTGCTCTGCGTACTGATTGTCCAGTCGTCGCGCTTTATTAGCATCATCAAGGGGATACGCGGCCATGATAAAACGTAACTTACCGCTCATGATCACCCTGGGCGTCTTTGTGCTGGGCTATCTCTACTGCCTGACGCAATTCCCCGGTTTCGCCTCGACGCGTGTGATTTGCAACATTCTGACTGATAACGCCTTTCTGGGGATTATCGCCGTCGGCATGACCTTCGTGATCCTCTCCGGCGGGATCGATCTCTCCGTCGGGTCGGTGATCGCCTTTACCGGCGTGTTCCTCGCCAAAGCGATTGGATTCTGGGGGATCTCGCCGCTGCTGGCTTTCCCGCTGGTGCTGGTGATGGGCTGCGCGTTTGGTGCGTTTATGGGCCTGCTGATTGATGCTCTGAAAATCCCGGCGTTTATCATTACCCTCGCCGGGATGTTTTTCCTGCGTGGGGTGAGTTATCTGGTATCGGAAGAGTCGATCCCAATCAACCATCCGATCTACGACACCCTCTCCAGCCTGGCGTGGAAAATCCCTGGCGGCGGTCGTCTGAGCGCGATGGGCCTGCTGATGCTCGGCGTGGTGGTGATCGGCATGTTCCTTGCGCACCGTACCCGTTTTGGCAACCAGGTCTACGCTATCGGCGGCAGCGCGACATCGGCAAATCTGATGGGGATCTCCACCCGCAGCACTACGATCCGCATCTACATGCTATCAACGGGGCTGGCGACCCTGGCGGGAATTGTCTTCTCGATCTATACCCAGGCGGGCTACGCGCTGGCGGGCGTGGGCGTTGAACTGGACGCGATTGCCTCGGTGGTGATTGGCGGTACACTCTTGAGCGGCGGCGTTGGAACGGTACTCGGCACGCTGTTTGGTGTGGCGATCCAGGGGCTGATTCAGACCTACATTAACTTCGACGGCACGCTCAGCTCCTGGTGGACCAAAATCGCGATTGGCGTTTTGCTGTTTATCTTTATCGCGCTCCAGCGTGGTCTGACGGTAGTGTGGGAAAATCGCCTCAGCTCGCCGGTGACGCGGGTGAGCACCACAACGCTCAACAGATAACGTCCTGAATTTGCTTAAAGTGTAAACTTTTTCCGGTAGCGGTCGATAACCTTTATTTCTGTCCAGAAATATCTCGCTACCGGAAATAACATCATGCTGAAAACGCTATCGATTCGTACCGGCTTGCTTTCGTTACTGGCCGTTATGACCCTTCTGCTGCTGATTGTCAGCGGCATTGGCATTTATGCCCTCACACAGAGTTCCTCTTCTTTACAGCGCATTAATCACCTTCAGGGTGAGCAGATGGTGCAGCTCAACGCGGGTTACACCCTGATTTTGCGCGCCCGTAACGAAGCGGGTCAGGCCGTTCGACTCATGGAAATCGGTATGCTCGACGATGCCGCCAAATCCGTGCAGAACATCAATCGCGAAGTCGCTCAGGCGCAAAAAACGCTGAAAGGCGTGATCGACGGCGGCATTGAGAACCCGAAAGGGCAGCAACTGCTGGACAAAGTGGCGGCAAGTTTTGCCACCTATAACGCCGAAGGGATCACTCCGATGGTGGCCGCGCTGAACCAACAGAGCGCCGATACCTATTACGATCTGCTGGAGAATAAGCTGATCCCGGTCGCGCGTCAGTTTGATAACGACATGCAAGCGTTCCAGTCGTGGAGCGAAAAGCGCGGGAAATCGGAAGTGAAAGCGGTGCAGTCGAGCAAAAACCGGGTGATGATGCTGATCGTGATTGCCGCCCTGCTCACCGCCGGGATCATCGTTCTGGCCTGGCTTTCTCTGCGCAATATGCTGCTTAAACCGCTTCTGGCGTCGATTGCTCAGCTGGAACACGTGGCGGCAGGCGATCTGACACACAGCCTGAACGAACCGACCAGCCAGGAATTTAACCGCCTGAATGCGGCGATCGAAGAGATGCGCCAGTCGCTGATGGGCTCGGTCATGCGCGTGCGCGATGCCAGCTCGCAAATTGATACAGGCAGCCGCGAGTTGACCGCCGGAAACATGAATCTGGCGCAACGCACGGAATCCACGGCGACCTCCCTTGAGCAGACGGCAGCGAGTATGGAAGAGATCACCGCCACCGTGAAGCAGAACGCCGATAACGCCGAACAGGCGCACCAGATGGCGAAAAGCGTCTCGGATACCGCCGATCACGGCAGCGAAATGGTGTGCTACGTAATTGAAAAAATGCGCGATATCTCAGGCAGCTCGGCGCGCATCGCAGACATCCTGAGCGTGATTGACGGCATTGCTTTCCAGACGAACATTCTGGCGCTCAATGCTTCGGTCGAAGCAGCGCGCGCGGGAGAGCAGGGGCGTGGGTTTGCGGTGGTCGCCGGAGAAGTGCGTAACCTCGCCAGTCGCAGCGCCGATGCGGCGAAAGAGATTCGTACGCTAATCAGTGATTCCCAGACTCACGTCAACGAAGGCAGCGAGCTGGCGCAGCAGGCTGGCGAAACGATGGATGAAATCGCCACCGAAGTGCTGCGCATGACCAAACTGATGCGTGAGATCGCCAACGCGTCTCTGGAGCAGAGCCGTGGTATTGAGCAGGTGAATATCGCGGTCAATCAGATGGACGAAACCGCGCAGCAAAATGCTGCGCTGGTACAACAATCTTCCGCCGCGACGCGCTCTCTGGAAGAGCAATCGCGCGAGCTGATTGAAGCCATGTCGTCGTTTAAATTATCGGCCCAAACGGCCTGACTAAAATAAGCCCTGACGCATAATGCGTCGGGGTTTATACTTCCGCAGTATTCACCGCACCAATATTTTGATGAATATCCGCCATTAAATTTTCCAGCGAATTTGTCAGCTGTAATGCTTTTTGCGTGGGCTCAAGATATAAACCTTTACGAATAAATAACGGCTCATCAAAAAGTTGATTAAAACGTTTTAATGCCAGACTTACCGCCGGGCGCGACATGTCCAGACGCACGGAGGCTTTCGCCATGCTGCCGCAGCGGACAATCTCAATAAAAACAGGAATAAGATTTAAATCGATACCGGTGTTTGCACGAGAATAATTTTGCATCGTGACGGTCACTCCTCTGAATAAAATTTAACTGTTCAGAATAATGCGTGAGTGGCCGGGAAGATTAAAGCGCCATTTTTATATTCATTTATACGGTAAAATATATAAATGAAAAGAGGGAGCGATGCTCCCTCAGAGTAAAAGCGTTACGCGTCCGGGTATTCGCGGATCAAACGTTCAACGTCTTCGACCATGTGATTGTTGCCAACAAAGAACGAACGGCGCTGGTGCAGGCTGTTCGGGATAATATCCAGAATCCGCTCTTTACCATCGCTGGCCTTGCCGCCAGCCTGTTCAGCCAGGAACGCCATCGGGTTGCATTCATACAGCAGGCGCAGTTTCCCTTCCGGGTGGCTGGCGGTGCTTGGATAAAGATAAATGCCGCCTTTCAGCAGGTTACGGTGGAAATCCGCGACCAGAGAACCGATGTAGCGCGAGGTATAAGGGCGCTGGGTCAACTTATCTTCTTCCTGGCAGAATTTGATGTATTTCTTCACGCCGTTCGGGAATTTGATGTAGTTGCCTTCGTTGATGGAGTAAGTGGTGCCTTTTTCCGGGAAGCGCATGCGCTCCTGGCTCAGGCAGAATACGCCCAGCGAAGGATCGTAGGTAAAGGCATGAACGCCGCAGCCGGTGGTGTACACCAGCATGGTGGATGACCCGTAAACCACATATCCGGCAGCCACTTGCTTGCTGCCCGGCTGCAGGAAGTCTTCTTCAGTGACCGGGGTACCGACAGGCGTAACGCGGCGATAAATGGAGAAAATCGTGCCGACAGAAACGTTCACGTCGATATTGGAGGAACCGTCCAGCGGGTCCATCAGAACGACGTATTTGGCGTGCTCGCAGCCTTCGAAAACAACGATTTCATCTTCTTCTTCGGACGCAATTCCCGCGACGATATCGCGTGCGCGCAGTGCGGCTTTCAATTTCTCATTGGCGAACAGATCGAGTTTTTGCTGCACCTCGCCCTGCACGTTTTCGGCACCGCTGGCACCCAGGATATCGACCAAACCGGCCTTGTTGATATCGCGGTGGATGATCTTCGCGCCGAGCTTTATTGCCGACAGCAAAGCAGTGAGCTCACCAGTAGCATGAGAGAACTCGTGCTGCTTTTCGACAATAAATTCACCTAACGTTTTCATAACACTTTCCCTGCATCGTATGTGAGTAAAGCGATCGTATGTTGCGTATAAAGCCTGAAGCCCAACAATCTTAACAAACATTCAAATATTAGCGCAGAGGTGAATCGCGCCAGCAAAATACGGATTTACCTGAAATGCGTTTCTCTGACGCTGACATGTGAGTAAAATGTGCGCCACACAGAAGAGGGATAGTGACGTATGCGCATTCATATATTGGGGATTTGTGGCACTTTCATGGGCGGACTGGCGATGCTGGCGCGCTCTTTAGGCCATGAGGTGACGGGTTCGGACGCCAATGTGTATCCGCCAATGAGCACATTGCTCGAGAAACAGGGCATCGATCTGATTTCGGGATATGACGCCAGCCAACTGGACGATGAGCCGGATTTAGTGATTATCGGCAACGCCATGACCCGTGGTAATCCGTGTGTGGAAGCGGTGCTGGAACGCAACATTCCGTTCATGTCTGGTCCACAGTGGCTGCATGATTTCGTGCTGCGCGATCGCTGGGTGCTGGCCGTGGCCGGTACGCACGGCAAAACCACCACCGCCGGAATGGCGACCTGGATTTTAGAGGCTTGCGGCTACAAGCCGGGCTTTGTGATCGGCGGCGTACCGGGGAATTTTGACGTTTCCGCGCGTTTGGGCGACAGCCCGTTCTTCGTGATTGAAGCGGATGAATATGACTGCGCGTTCTTCGACAAGCGTTCCAAATTCGTGCATTACTGCCCGCGCACGCTGATCCTCAATAACCTTGAGTTTGATCACGCAGACATTTTTGACGATCTGAAAGCGATTCAGAAACAGTTCCATCATCTGGTACGCATCGTGCCGGGCCAGGGGCGCATTATCTACCCGGAAAACGACATCAATCTGAAACAGACGATGGCGATGGGCTGCTGGAGCGAACAGGAGCTGGTAGGCGAGCAGGGCCACTGGCAGGCGAAGAAACTGACCACCGACGCCTCCGAATGGGAAGTGTGGCTGGACGGTGAGAAAGTCGGCGAAGTGAAGTGGGCGCTGGTCGGTGAACACAACATGCATAACGGTCTGATGGCGATTGCTGCCGCGCGTCACGTGGGCGTCCTGCCTGCCGATGCGGCGAATGCGCTTAACACGTTCATCAACGCCCGTCGTCGTCTCGAACTGCGCGGTGAAGCCAACGGTGTGACCGTGTACGACGATTTCGCCCATCACCCAACGGCGATCCTCGCGACGCTGGCTGCCCTGCGTGGCAAAGTGGGCGGCACGGCGCGGATTCTGGCAGTGCTGGAACCGCGCTCGAATACCATGAAAATGGGGCTCAGTAAGGACGATCTCGCACCGTCGTTAGGCCGTGCGGATGAAGTCTTCCTCCTGCAACCGCAGCATATCCCGTGGCAGGTAGCGGAAGTGGCGGAAGCGTGCATTCAGCCTGCGCACTGGCATGCGGACGTAGACACATTAGCGGATATGATCGTCAAAACGGCGCAGCCGGGCGATCACATTCTGGTGATGAGTAACGGCGGTTTTGGTGGGATTCATCAGAAACTGCTGGACGGTCTGGCGAAGAAAGCACAAGCGGTAGAGTAGCTGTTGTGCCCGGTGGCGCTTTGCTTACCGGGCCTACAGAATCGTTGGGCGGATAACCATCCGGGCCGACAACATCGTAGGCCGGATAAGCGCAGCGCCATCCGGCAAAAATCTTAACCTTCGTTCTCAGCCAGCTCGCGCAGATACTGGAAAATCAGGCGCGCAGATTTCGGCGGCTTATTCCCTTCTTTCTCTTTCTTCGCGTTACGGATAAGCGAACGTAACTGCTGGCGGTCAGCGTCAGGCCACAGGTTCAATACTTCTGCGACGGCATCGTCACCGTTATCGACCAGACGGTCGCGGATCTGCTCAAGCTTATGGAACAGCGCAACCTGCTGGTTGTGACGGTTCTTCAGCTTATCCAGCGCCTGGCGGATCGGTTCTACGTCACGCTGGCGCAGCATTTTACCAATCAGCTGGAGCTGACGGCGACGGCCTTCTTTTTTGATTCGTTGGGCCAGTTCAATGGCACCGCGCAGATCCGGGTCGAGCGGGAGTTTATCCAGCGCGTTTTTACCCAGTTCTACCATTTCCGCACCAAGTTGTTTTAACTCTTCGGCGTCGCGTTTAATTTCACTTTTACTGACCCAGATGATTTCATCATCTTCGTCTTCGATGTCATCACCGGGAACGTCGTCGAGCCAGTCTTCGGGCTGCTTAGTCATGTCAGGCTCCTTAAAAAAGAGGCTAATGTTACCAGTTAAGACGCGCACTGAAAAACGGTTCTCTGTTAGACTTCAGATAACTCCCTCTTACAGTATGGCATTTGCGATGAAAGTAACCTCACAAGTTGAAGCGCAGCGTAAGATTCTTGAAGAAGCGGTATCCACAGCACTGATGCTGGCCTCAGGCCAATCCGACGGCGCAGAAGTGGCGGTCAGTAAGACTACGGGCATTAGCGTCAGCACCCGCTTTGGCGAAGTGGAAAACGTTGAATTTAACAGTGACGGCGCGCTGGGGATTACGGTTTATCACCAGAATCGCAAAGGCAGCGCCTCTTCGACCGATCTCAGCCCGGATGCCATTGCCCGTACCGTGCAGGCCGCGCTGGATATTGCGCGCTACACCTCGCCAGACCCGTACGCGGGCGTGGCAGACAAAGAGCTGCTGGCGTTTGACGCCCCGGATCTGGACCTGTTCCACCCGGCTGAAGTCACCCCGGACGAAGCCATCGAGCTGGCGGCGCGAGCAGAACAGGCGTCGCTTAAAGCCGATAAACGCATCACCAATACCGAGGGCGGCAGCTTCAACAGCCACTACGGAATCAAGGTATTCGGCAACAGCCACGGCATGTTGCAGGGCTACTGCTCAACACGTCACTCTCTCTCCAGCTGCGTTATCGCCGAAGAAAACGGCGATATGGAACGTGATTACGCCTACACCATTGGCCGCGCGATGGGCGATTTGCAGTCTCCTGAGTGGGTCGGTGAAGATTGTGCAAGACGCACTCTTTCGCGTTTGTCTCCGCGCAAACTGTCGACCATGAAAGCGCCAGTTATTTTTGCCAATGAAGTGGCAACCGGTCTGTTTGGCCATCTGGTCGGCGCGATTGCGGGTGGGGCGGTGTATCGTAAATCCACCTTCCTGCTCGACGCGCTGGGCACCCAAATTCTGCCAGAATGGCTGACCATCGAAGAACATCCGCACCTGATGAAAGGGCTGGCGTCCACGCCGTTCGACAGCGAAGGCGTGCGCACCGAACGTCGTGACATTATCAAAGACGGCGTGCTGACCCAGTGGCTGCTGACCAACTATTCTGCGCGCAAACTGGGGCTGAAAAGTACTGGTCACGCGGGCGGCATTCACAACTGGCGCATCGAAGGCCAGGGCCTGAACTTTGAACAGATGCTCAAGCAGATGGGTACCGGCCTGGTGGTCACCGAGCTGATGGGCCAGGGCGTGAGCGGTATCACCGGCGATTACTCGCGCGGTGCGGCGGGCTTCTGGGTCGAAAACGGTGAAATTCAGTACCCGGTGAGCGAAATTACCATCGCCGGTAACTTAAAAGATATGTGGCGCAATATTGTTACGGTCGGTAACGATATTGAAACGCGCAGCAATATACAGTGTGGTTCAGTGCTGTTACCGGAGATGAAAATCGCCGGCCAGTAATACCCGTCATACTTCGAGCTGCAGGTGCGTTGGCTGCGCGTGCTCACCCCAGTCACTTACTTTAGTAAGCTCCTGGGGACTCGCGCACTTGCCGCGTGACTCGGCCAGTGGCCTCTCCCCTTCGGGGCCAGCGAATGCGCTGTTCAAAACGCTGTGCGTTTTGTCCTGCAACTCGAATTATTCGGGTATGACTTTTTCTATAATAAAAAAGGAAGTGAGCAATGTATAAAAGCCTGTTAGCCGTCGTCGTCGCTTCAACCCTGGTCATGAGTTCGGCTGCGTTTTCCGCCGATCTTGAAGACAATATGGATACCCTCAGCGCCAATCTGAAAGTGGTGCAAAAAACCGATAATGCGACGGAAATGAAAGACGCATTAACCAAAATGCGTGCCGCCGCGCTCGATGCGCAAAAAGCGACGCCGCCGAAGCTGGAAAACGCGGCGCCAGACAGCGCGGAGATGAAAGATTTCCGTCACGGTTTTGACGTGCTGGTCGGGCAGATCGACGGTGCGCTGAAGCTCGCCAACGAAGGCAAGGTCAAAGAAGCGCAGGCCGCTGCTGACGGCTTCGTCACCACGCGCAACGAGTACCACAAAAAGTATCGTTAAATGGGTGCCTGAGCTGTACGCCTGGTCTCGTGATGCGGAGGCATACTCCCTGCCTCCGCGTGTTAGCTCCTTACTTCCCGGAGCGGCAGTCCATTCGCGCAATAAACTCTAGCGGGCCGTCACGAAAACGGATTTCGCATAGCGTTTTCCCTTTGATCAGAGTTAAGATAATCACCGTCAGTAAGGTGATTATCAGTACCCTGGTGTCAGGGGTTTTATGCTTCATGGGTGCCTCCTTGCTTTTAAAGCGGGTAAGGCACTAACTTCACGTGGCTAGACGTGTCGTTTAAGGCCCCGCCCTGATTTAAAGTCAGTAAGGGGCTTTCCACTTTCCGTCCCATGCATGAGACAGTTAGTCTCAAGCACCCACGCGCACTCTATCGAATCGCCATAAGAAAACCTTATCCACGTCACATTTCTACGAGCCCACTCGTAAACTTTTTCGTTCTCGTTCCCGCCGTTTGACCCTCGAATAGCGTGATATTCATCACGTGAATCCAGCTGATAATTCATATTTGCCGCAATTATGTGGCACAGATCACTGGTGCCGCTTTCCTTTCCACTTCGAAGTGGAAAACAACTCGCTACAAACATTTCACAGCCAGCGTTAGTTTGAACCCAGAGCCATTAACGGGGTAAGACGAGTGATTAACGGAGCGGTAATGAACGACGTTGGGGAACAGGCAGCGCAAACGCAAAAGCTCGCCGACACCATGCTGGAGCAGGTTTTCACCCTGCTTGCCCATAACAACATCATTCCCAATGACGTCCAGGTGCAAATGCTGACTTCACACGTTCGTGCGATGGCGCACCGGTCTGTGACCGGCGAGCCGCTGCCGGAGGTAGAAGCCGACCTGTTTGACGAAATTTCTGCAGATTCAATGCGACTTGCCCGCGAAGTGGTGGCGCAGTTCGGCAATCTTCCTGATGAAGAAGCCTGGCTGCTCTCCGTTCACTTCGAAGTCGCGAAAGACAACCTTTAAGGAGCAATACCATGGAACAAATTACTGTAGTCATCGGCGATCGTCTGGGCAAAGGCCAGAAAGTGGCCCTCGGCGTTGAAAAAGCGGGCGGACGTGCGGTTGTCGTGCCGGGTGTCGCGGCGGATATGAAACTGGGCGACGTGATGAAAGCGGAAAACGCTACTTTCGGCATCTCTTTCTGCGGCAGTGGCGGCGCTGGCGCTATCACCGCGCAGACCAAATATGGCTACAAAGCCAAATACGGCATGCGTTCAGTGGAAGAGGGTGTTACCGCCATCAACGAAGGCTGCAACGTGCTGGGCTTTGGCTTTATGGATAAAGAAGAGCTGGGCGAACGTCTGGTGCAGGCGTGGCAGAAGAAGCACGGCGCATAAGCATGAAAGAACAATTCACCACCACGGTGAGAGTGAAAGGCAAAGGCGAGATGAAATCCCGCGCCTTTGCCGACGCACTAAACCACGTACAGGCGATGGTGATGAAAGCCTCGCCGCATATCTTACTGCGTATTGAGCCACAGGATGTGCAGGTTGTTCAGGCGCAAGAAGCGGTGCGTAAGGAAGCTTTTCTGTACTTCTTTTTGCGCCGGGAAAGACGCACTTACAGCGTGGAGCTGGATGTGACCGTCAACGTGACTGCCATCAATCTCGACAAGGTGGACTTTGTCACGCAACGCTGATTCTTACTAATAGGGCAGACTAATGTTCCTGATAATTTTAATAAAATCGCTCATCATCGGCGGCCTGGTCGGCGTCGGCGTGGGCGCCGGAGCGGCACGCATGTTTCATGCGCCTACCACACAAGGTATGGGCGCGTTTCGTACGTTGGGGGAACTGAACTCCTGTGAAGGGGACCCGGCGTCTCACTTCTCCTTTGGTCTGGGGTTCTTCTTTAACGCCTGGGCATCGTCAGTGGCTGCGGGGGCATTCACTCAGGACGTTGACCATCGCATCATCCCTAACTGGGGTGCGGCGGCGCTGATGCTGAAAAACCGCAACGTCGGTGAAACCCTGCACGACCCGCGCAAAATGGCGATTGCCTGCGGTATCATCGGCATGTTCGTGGTCACCTTCCTTAACCTCACCGCCTCGTCCGTTCCGGCAGCCCTTCAGGTTACTGCTGTGAAGGTGCTGGTTCCGGCAGCCAACCTGCTGGTCAATACCGTAATGCCGGTAATTTTCTGGCTGGCGGCCATTGATGCGGGCAAAAAATCGGGCTTCTGGGCAACCGTGTTTGGCGGCGCAGCGCAGCTGATCATGGGTAACGCCGTACCGGGTCTGGTGCTGGGTATTCTGATCGGTAAAGGCGTAGAAGAGAGCGGCTGGAACCACGTCACCAAAGTGATGATGGTGGCTATCGTTCTGCTGTTCGTCCTGAGCGGCTTCTTCCGTGGCTTCGACATGAAGATGATCGAATCCTTCCATCTGACCGTGCCGAACTGGCTCGATCTGATCCACAGCTCGCTCAGCGGCAAATAACAGGAGCCTCTAAATGGAACAGAATAAAGGTTTTTGGTATGCCGACTGGTCGTTCCCGATCTTCGTTGGCCTGCTCTCCTCCGGCGTTTTCGCCGGGACGCACATGTACTACCTGTACGGCATCGGCGCGTTTAACGAAGTGGCCTTCGTGGCGATGCTGAAAGCAGGCATCGACACCGGCGTGTACGGCGCGGTGGCGGCGTTCGGCGCGAGCTTCCTGTTCGCCCGTATCATCGAAGGCTCCCTGGTGGGGATCCTGGATATCGGCGGTGCGATTCAGACCGGCGTCGGCCTCGGCGTTCCGGCGCTGCTGCTGGGCGCGGGGATCATGTTCCCGGTGACCAACTTCATCGCCTCGCTGGCGACCGGCCTGGTGATTGGTCTGGCGATTGGCTACGTCATCATTCTGGCGCGTAAATTCACCATCAATCAGAGCAACTCCACCTACGGGGCTGACGTGATGATGGGCGCGGGTAACGCCTCTGGCCGCTTCCTCGGACCGTTGATTATCCTCAGCGCCATGACCGCCTCCATTCCGATTGGTATCGGCTCCCTGGTCGGCGCGCTGCTGTTCTACCTCTGGCAGAAGCCGATTACCGGCGGCGCGATCCTCGGCGCCATGATTTTAGGCTCGCTGTTCCCGGTAGCCCTTTAACACCCACGGGCGCTCAGGCGCCCGTCCTTTCAGGAGATACGCATGTTTGATTTACTCCTGCGCCGTGCGCGCCTCACCGACGATACCCTGACCGATATCGCCATCCAGGACGGTAAAATCGCAGCGCTGGGCGAGATTTCCACTCCCGCACACAAAACCATCGAGCTGAACGGCGAAGTGTTCGTCAGCGCCGGCTGGATTGATTCCCACGTTCATTGCTACCCGAATTCCCCGATCTACCACGATGAGCCCGACAGCGTCGGCATCGCCACGGGCGTGACCTCGGTGGTGGATGCAGGCAGCACCGGTGCGGATGACGTGGACGACTTCTACGACATCACCCGCAAAGCGTCTACGGACGTTTTTGCCCTGCTGAACATCTCCCGCGTCGGGCTGATCGCCCAGAACGAACTGGCGAACATGGCTAATATCGACGCTGATGCGGTGAAACAGGCCGTTGCACGCCACCCGGATTTCATCGTTGGCCTGAAAGCGCGCATGAGCAGCAGCGTGGTCGGCGAAAACGGCATCACGCCGCTGGAACGTGCGAAAGCGATTCAGAAAGAGAACGGCGATCTGCCGCTGATGGTCCACATCGGCAATAACCCGCCGAATCTCGATGAGATCGCTGATTTGCTCAGCTCCGGCGACATCATCACCCACTGCTACAACGGCAAACCGAACCGTATTCTGACGCCAGAAGGCGAGCTGCGCGCTTCCGTCACCCGTGCGCTGAAGCGCGGCGTGCGTCTGGACGTCGGCCACGGTACCGCGAGCTTTAGCTTTGAAGTGGCGAAACGCGCCATCGCGATGGGCATTCTGCCGCACACCATCAGCTCGGACATCTACTGCCGCAACCGTATCAACGGCCCGGTCGGCAGTCTGGCCAGCGTGATGTCGAAATTCCTCGCCATTGGCATGTCGCTCCCGCAGGTGATCGAGTGTGTCACCGCCAACGCCGCCGATGGCCTGCGTCTGGCCCATAAAGGCCGCCTTCAGCCGGGTCTGGATGCTGACCTGACGCTGTTCACCGTCAAACGCCAGCCAACGCTGCTGGTGGATGCGGAAAACGACAGCCTGCAGGCTGAACATATTCTGGTGCCGCTTGCCGCGATCCGCGCGGGCAAGGGCTATATGACCGAACAAGGGAGTACGGAAAATGCCTTCGATTTATGAGAAATACGGTTTAAAACAAGTGATCAACACGTCTGGCCGCATGACCGCGCTGGGCGTATCCACGCCGCGCCCGGAAGTGGTGCAGGCGGCGATGGACGGCATGAACCAGTACTTCGAAATGAAAGATCTGGTGAATAAAACCGGGGAATACATCGCGAAGCTGCTGGACGTGGAAGGGGCGACGGTCGTCTCCTGCGCGTCGGCGGGGATTGCCCAGTCCGTCGCGGCGGTGCTGGTGAAAGACAGCGACTGGCTGCTGGAAAACCTGCACGTCACGCCGATCGAGAACAACGAAATTGTGCTGCCGAAAGGCCACAACGTTAACTTTGGTGCACCGGTGGGTACGATGGTGGCGCTCGGCGGCGGTAAACTGGTGGAAGCCGGGTACGCCAACGAATGCTCTGCCGATCAGCTGGCAGCGGCGATCACCCCACGCACGGCGGCGATCCTCTACATCAAATCGCACCACTGCGTGCAGAAAAGTATGCTCAGCGTCGAGCAGGCGGCAGTGGTGGCGCGTAAACACGATCTGCCGCTGATCGTCGATGCGGCCGCCGAAGAAGATCTTCACACCTATTATCGCTCTGGCGCGGATCTGGTGATCTACAGCGGCGCGAAGGCGATTGAAGGGCCAACCAGCGGGCTGGTGATCGGCAAAACGCAGTACGTCGAGTGGGTGAAACGCCAGACGGCGGGCATTGGTCGCGCAATGAAAGTGGGCAAAGAGGGGATTCTCGGCCTGACCTGCGCCATCGAACATTATCTGACGGCAACCAAAGAGAGCGGGGCGGAAATGGTCGCGAAAATGACGCCATTTATCGATTCCCTGAATACCCTCAACGGCGTCACGGCCCGCGTGGTGTGGGACAGCGCCGGTCGCGATATTGCGCGCACTGAAATCAAATTCGACGAAGCCACCACCGGCGTCGGCACCGGCGATCTGGTATCGCAGCTTAAACAGGGTGAATACGCGATCTATTTCCGTGGCTACAAGGCCAACGAAGGGATTATCGAAGCGGACGTGCGCAGCGTCAGCGCCGATCAGCTGAACATTGTTTATCGCCGCATCCGCGAAGTCTTAAGCCAGGAGAAACAAGCATGAAACTGACCCCCAATTTTTACCGTGACCGCGTGTGCCTGAACGTGCTGGCCGGTTCCAAAGCTAACGCCAGCGCGATCTATGAAGCCGCAGAAGGTCATGTCCTGGTGGGCGTGCTCTCCAAAAACTATCCAGATGTGGCGAGCGCCGTTGCGGATATGCGTGAATACGCTGCGCTTATCGACAACGCACTTTCCGTTGGGCTGGGCGCGGGCGACCCGAACCAGTCGGCGATGGTGAGCGAGATTTCTCGCCAGGTGCAGCCGCAGCACGTCAACCAGGTGTTTACTGGCGTGGCGACCAGCCGCGCGCTGCTCGGGCAGAACGAGTCCGTGGTCAACGGTCTGGTGTCACCAACGGGTACCGTTGGGATGGTCAAAATCTCCACCGGCCCGCTGAGCAGCAAAGCGCCGGACGGTATCGTCCCGCTGGAAACGGCGATTGCCCTGCTGAAAGATTTCGGCGGCAGCTCGATCAAATACTTCCCGATGGGCGGCCTTGAATGCCGTGAAGAATACAAAGCCGTCGCCGAAGCCTGCGCCCGTCACGATTTCTGGCTGGAGCCGACCGGCGGTATTGATCTGGATAACTTCGAGGAGATCCTGCAGATCGCTCTGGATGCAGGCGTGAGCAAAATCATTCCGCATATCTACAGTTCAATCATCGACAAAGCCAGCGGTGACACCCGTCCTGAGGACGTGCGCACGCTGCTGGAGATGACGAAGAAGTTGGTTAAGTAGTTTCAGCCTGACCCCTCACCCTAACCCTCTCCCAAAGGGAGAGGGGACTAAACCTCCTTCTTCCTGTGGGAAAGGGAACGCTTATCCCCCTCTCCCTGTGGGAGAGGGCCGGGGTGAGGGCATCAAACCGCACAAAGCCAGGAGCCACCATGCACACCCATCACCTGCTCGTTGCTTCACTCTCTATGCTCGCCACCGCCGCCATCGCCCAGCCCCAGTACGCCTGGGTCGGCACCTACAACCCGAACGGCGAGGGGCTGTACCGTTTTACCCTCGATCCGCAAACCGGCGCGCTCGGTAATAAAAAATTGGTCAGCCAACTGCCCAACGCCGCGCAGCTCACCGTCTCGCACGATGGCAAAACCCTCTATCTGGCGAGCGAAGCCGAGAAAGGGATGATTCAGGCGCTGCGCATCGGTGCAGAGGGTGAACTGACCGAGCTCAATCAGGTGGCGTCCGGTGGAGCGGGGCCAGTGTATGTTTCGCTTACGCCGGAAGGGCGACATCTGCTGGTGGCGAACTACGTCAGCGGCTCGATTGCGGTGCTGCCGGTGAAAGCGGACGGCAGTCTGGCTGAGGCAACGGACACACATCAGGATCAGGGCGAACCCGGCGCAGCGAAACCGGAAGCAGCAGTGGAAGGGAGTTTCGCCGCCAGCGATCATAACGGCCCACACGCTCATATGATCGCCGCCGATCCGAGCGGGAAATTTGTCTTTTCGACGGATCTCGGCCTGGATCGCATTTATCAGTACCGCATTGACGGTCAAAGCGGAAAACTCACCCCGAACGATCCGCCATTTATCAGCGCCTCGTCGAAAGGCGCGGGGCCCCGGCATTTCGTCTTTACCCCGAACGGTGACGGCCTGTGGCTGATCAACGAAGAGTCCTCAACCCTGACCTGGTATGCACTGGATAAGACTTCCGGCACTCTGAAAGCAGGCAAAACGATTTCGTCGCTGCCGAAGGAGTACAAAGGCACCAGTTTTGCCGCCGGGCTGGCGTTGAGCGCCGACGGCCAGCAGCTTTACGTCGCGAACCGTTTGCATAACAGCATCGCGCACTTTAGGGTAACGGCGGACGGCACGCTGGTGCATCAGGATGATGTCTGGACGCGCGGGGATTATCCGCGCTCGCTGACCCTGGATCAGCAGGGCCGCTGGCTGTACGTTATGAATCAACGCAGCGATAACATCACCCGTTTTCGCGTAGCGCCCGATGGCACACTAAGCTTTGAACCGGACTACACGCCGGTCGGCAGTCCATCACAGATGGTCATTTCAACCGGGCCATGAGCCGTAAGAGGACAAAGACGTGCGATTTCCGAACCAACGTTTAGCGCAACTGTTTGATCTGTTGCAAAACGAGACGCTGCCGCAGGATGAACTGGCGCAGCGGTTGTCGGTATCCACGCGTACCGTACGGGCGGATATCACCGCCCTCAACGCGCTGCTGGCTGGCCACGGCGCGCAGTTTATTCTCAGCCGCGGCAACGGCTATCAGCTTAAAATTGACGATGCCTCGCGCTATCAGTCGTTGCAGGATTCCCGTCCGCGGGCGCTGCGTATTCCGCGCACCGGTCAGGAGCGCGTGCACTATCTGGTGGTGCGTTTTCTGACCTCTGCCTTTTCGTTGAAGCTGGAAGATTTGGCTGATGAATGGTTTGTCAGCCGCGCCACATTACAAAGTGACATGGCAGAAGTGCGAGAGTGGTTCCAGCGTTATTCTTTGACCCTGGAAACGCGCCCGCGCCACGGCATGAAACTGTTCGGCAGTGAGATGTCGATTCGCGCCTGCCTGACCGATTTGCTGTGGGAACTGGCGCAGCAGGACAGCCTCAATCCGCTGGTGACGGAAATCGCCCTCAATGCGGGCGTGCCGGAGCAACTGGTGGTGGTGCTGCACGACACCCTTACGCGCCATCACATTCGTCTCACGGATGAAGGCGAGCTGTTTGTCCGTCTGTATTGCGCCGTGTCGGTGCGGCGTATCAGCGAAGGCTATCCGCTGCCGGAATTTCACGCCGAAGATGTGGAAGAGAATGTACGCAATGCCGCGCGTGATATCGCCGTTGCCATTGCGCACCTTGCCATTGCGCACCTTGCCGACAAAGTACTCGCCCCGTCGGAGGAAAACTGGCTCTGCGTCCACATCGCCGCGCGTCAAATTCAGGAGATCGCCCCGAGTGCGATTAACGCCGACGACGACGAAGCGTTGGTGAATTACATTCTGCACTACATCAACAGCCACTATAACTACAACCTGCTGAACGACGCCCAGCTGCATGCGGATTTGCTGACGCATATCAAAACCATGATCACCCGCGTGCGCTACCAAATCATGATCCCCAACCCGCTGCTGGATAACATCAAGCAGCACTACCCGATGGCGTGGGACATGACCCTGGCGGCGGTCTCCGGCTGGGGGAAATACACCCCGTATGTGATCAGCGAAAACGAAATTGGTTTTCTGGTGCTGCATATCGGCGTCGGGCTGGAGCGGCACTACAACGTCGGGTATCAGCGCCAGCCGCGCGTCCTGCTGGTGTGCGACGCCGGAAACGCGATGGCACGTATGATTGAGGCGGTGCTGCAACGTAAATACCCGCAGGTGGAAGTGACGCGCACCGTCACGTTGCGTGAGTACGAACTGGCGGAAAGTATTAGCGAGGATTTCGTTATCTCCACTGCGCGTATCAGCGAAAAAGCCAAACCGGTGGTACAAATCGCCCCGTTCCCAACCGACTATCAGCTGGAGCAGATCGGCAAGCTGGTGCTGGTGGACCGCACCCGTCCGTGGATGCTGGAAAAATACTTCGACGCCGAGCATTTCCGGGTGATTGATTCAAGTATCGATCAGCAAACTCTGTTCCAGGAACTGTGCGGGCAATTGCGTCAGGAAGGGTTTGTCGACGCGGAGTTTCTTGATTCGGTGGTGGAACGTGAAGCCATCGTCAGCACCATGCTCGGTGACGGCATCGCGCTCCCGCACTCCCTCGGTCTGCTGGCGCAAAAAACCGTGGTCTACACTGTGCTGGCACCCCAGGGCATCAAATGGGGCGACGAAACGGCGCACGTGATTTTCCTGCTGGCGATCAGCAAAAGCGAGTACGAAGAGGCGATGGCGATCTACGATATTTTCGTCACCTTCCTGCGTGAACGGGCCATGACGCGCCTGTGCGGCTGCCGCGATTTTGCGGAGTTCAAAACAGTGGCGATGGAGAGTTTGAGTCGATTTTAAGACGATGGGCGGAGAAGGTATCCGCCCATCGATTAACGTAAATGATGCACAATCTGGTTGCTGCTACCGCGCCAGATAAGCGCCGGGTCTTTCAAATCCTGCACAAACTTGCCGTCGACCAGGACGTTAATCAGGTCGACGATTTCCATTTGCGCATCGTTCAGCTCATCCAGCTTGTAGCCGGTCCACACCCAGATATCTTTCCCCGCGCACTCTTTGTGAATGCGCTTCACCAGTTTCAGAATGTGCGGCACGTTCTGTGGGTGAAGCGGGTCGCCACCGGAGAGGGAAATCCCCTGGCGTGGAATGCGCGTGTCGTTCAGATCGCTGATGATCCGGTTTTCCATTTCGTCGTCAAACGGCAGGCCCGAGTTCAGCCGCCAGGTGCTTTTGTTGTAGCAGCCGGGGCATTCGTGAACGCACCCTGAAACAAACAGGGTGCAGCGGGTGCCGGGGCCATTGACGATGTCGACGGGGTAATATTGGTGGTAATTCATTTCTGTTTCCCAATGAGCACGCTGATGCCCTCACCCCGGCCCTCTCCCACAGGGAGAGGGAGTTCAAGTCCCCTCTCCCTTGAGGGAGAGGGCTAGGGTGAGGGGGAAAATTCCGCGACGAATTACCCGATCTGCCCATTCCCTAAATGCTTCACGCGGCGTTTCACTTCTTCCTGCTTACCGGCGTTGAACGGACGCGCGTCCGGGCTGCCGAGATATCCGCACACGCGGCGGGTCACGGAGACACGGGCCGCATCGTGGTTACCGCATTTCGGGCAGGTAAAGCCCTTGCTGGTACATTCAAACTCACCGGTAAAGCCGCATTCGTAGCACTCGTCGATCGGCGTATTGGTCCCGTAATACGGCACGTGCTGATAGCTGTAATCCCACACGTCTTCCAGCGCTTTCAGGTTGTGCTGAATGTTCGGGTACTCGCCGTAACAGATGAAACCGCCGTTGGCGACCGGCGGATAGGCCGCTTCAAAGTCGATCTTGTCGTACGGATTGACCTTTTTCTCGACGTCGAGGTGGAAGCTGTTGGTGTAGTAGCCTTTGTCGGTCACGCCGTTCACCACGCCAAACTCGGCGGTGTCGAGGCGGCAGAAACGGTCGCAGAGGTTCTCGCTCGGTGTGCTGTACAGGCTAAAGCCGTAGCCGGTTTCGTCTTTCCACAGATCCACCGCATCGCGCAGACGCTGAACAATCGCGACACCTTTCTCGCGCAGGGCTTCGCTGTCATACATATGCTGATTGCCAAACAGGGCGTTGATGGTTTCGTGAATGCCGATATAGCCCAGGGAGATCGATGCGCGACCGTTCTTAAAGATTTCAGACACGTCGTCGTCCGCTTTCAGGCGCACGCCGCAGGCCCCTTCCATATACAGAATCGGTGCGACGCGGGCTTTGACCCCTTCCAGACGGGCGATGCGGGTCATCAGGGCTTTACGCGCCAACTGCAGACGTTCGTCGAGCAGCGTCCAGAACGCGGCTTCATCACCTTTCGCTTCCAGCGCGATGCGCGGCAGGTTAAGGCTGATCACGCCGATATTGTTACGGCCTTCATGGATCTGCTCGCCGTGTTCATTTTCATACACGCCGAGGAAGCTCCGGCAGCCCATCGGGGTTTTGAACGAACCGGTGACTTTCACCACCTGGTCGTAGTTCAGGATGTCCGGATACATGCGTTTGCTCGCGCATTCCAGCGCCAGCTGTTTGATGTCGTAGTTCGCATCGCCAAACTTATGGTTCAGGCCATCGCGAATGGCGAAGACCAGTTTCGGGAACACCGCGGTTTTGCGGTTTTTGCCGAGGCCCGAAATGCGGTTGCGCAGAATCGACTGCTGAATCAGACGCGATTCCCAGCTGGTGCCCAGGCCAAAACCAAAGGTCACAAACGGCGTCTGACCGTTGGCGGTGTGCAGGGTGTTCACTTCATATTCGAGGGACTGGAACGCGTCGTAGCACTCTTTTTCGGTGCGGGAGTGCGCATAGCCGTCGGCATCAGGAATATTCCACTCCTGCGCCACTTTACGATGCTTGTTGAAGCTCTCGGTGACAAACGGGGCCAGTACTTCGTCGATACGGTTAATGGTGGTGCCGCCATAAATATGGCTGGCGACCTGGGCGATGATCTGCGCCGTGACTGCCGTGGCGGTAGAGATCGATTTTGGCGGTTCAATCTCGGCGTTACCCATTTTAAAGCCGTGGGTCAGCATGCCTTTCAGGTCGATCAGCATACAGTTGAACATCGGGAAGAACGGCGAGTAGTCGAGATCGTGGTAGTGGATCTCCCCGCGTTCGTGCGCCTGCACCACGTCGCGCGGCAGCAGGTGCTGACGGGCATAGTGCTTGGCGACGATACCGGCCAGCAGGTCGCGCTGGGTCGGGATCACCTTGCTGTCTTTATTGGCGTTTTCATTGAGCAGCGCCGAGTTGGTCTGCTCGACCAGGCCGCGAATCTCCTGATTCAGGCGACCGCGCTTTTCACGCTGGATGTCACGGTCGTGACGATACTCAATGTAGGCGCGCGCCAGCTGCTTGTACGGACCGGACATCAGCTGGTTTTCTACCGCAGTCTGGATCTCATTGATATCCACCTGATTGCGTTCATTCATCTGGCTACAGACAATTTCTGCGACGGTGGCGCAGTAATCTGCGTCATCGACTCCCGCTGCTTTAGCTGCACGCAGAATGGCTTCTTTGATGCGCTCTGACTTAAACGGCACTTTACAGCCATCTCGTTTCATCACATGCGGTGTCATGATCACTCCATTAAAAACAGGTTATCCACAGAGGTGGGGAAGTATGCTCTGGACGCAAGTCCCGATGTCTCAGTCACTTCCCTCGTTCCCGACGCTTGTTATCCACAATTCCGGCCAGCGTTGACGCCGTTGTCTTGTTGGAATAGTAGACGATAAATACAATATGTTGGGTCGGCGTGCATTTTAAGTTCTATATGTAGTGATTTGCATCAAACATGTTTGCGATTTTTTTGATTCAGAACAAAGTAAAAAGACGAGAGTACAAATGGCGGGCACTGTAGCGTTTGTAAAGGCCAGGCAGGAAAATTCTGATTAATTATTCAACAAAAACAGTAAGGTATTGCCGTGAAAATGTAGCGCCCTCCGTATTGGTGATCAAGTAAGCAACGCAGGTTGTTCCGTTCACCTCATGTTCAGCAGAATATAATGAGTTTGTCACCTGTGAACGTGCAAAGGGGACCGCGCGGCCCCCTTTGCAATCCCCGCGCCCCGCCATGAAATCGGTGCTTCGCACTGCGCTCACCTCCTGGCCTGCTGCCTGCGGCCGGCTCGACTCGACATCCCTGTCTCGTTTCGCCTCTGGTCGCCATCCCTGGCGCCCAGACCTTGTCATCCGGCCTCCGGTTCGCCGATTTCTGCGAGGACCCACACCTGTGCCATATTCAGACGATTGAGAAGTAGGTTTTGTAGGCCGGGTAAGCGAAGCGCCACCCGGCAAAAACGTGCACCGTGTCGAGGCAGGCGGGAGGCATTACTCCTGCATCCACCACACCGCCTCAAACGGGCGCAAGGTCATCGCCGTCGGTTTCGCTGCCACTTCGGCGTAGTTGCTGATGACCACGCGCCAGTCGCCACTCACAGCATCCGGCTGCCATTCCTGGCATTCGCGACTCAGGTTCGCGACCACCATCAACGTCTGCCCTTGCCACTGGCGACGATAGCACCACAGGGAAGGGTGCATCGGCAGCAGATCCTGATAGTCGCCCCAGGTCAGCAGCGGGAGTGATTTACGCAGGGCGATCAGCGACTGGTAGGTATAAAACACCGAATCGGGATCGTTGAGCGCCGCGTCCACATTGATGGTTTCGACGTTATCGCACAGATCGATCCACGGCTCACCGGTGGTAAATCCGCCGTTCGGCGTGGCATCCCACTGCATCGGTGTGCGGCCGTTGTCGCGGGATTTACTCGCCAGAATTGCCAGAAGTTCGTCCGCATCGCGGCCTGTTGCCCGCAGTTCAGCGAACATGTTGTGGCTTTCCACATCGCGGTAATCGGTGATGCGCGCGAAATGCGGGTTGGTCATGCCGATCTCTTCGCCCTGATAGATGTACGGCGTGCCCTGCATCCCGTGCAGCACCATCGCCAGCATTTTGGCGGAGGTGGCGCGGTACTCGCCCTCGTCGCCAAAACGTGAAACGATGCGCGGCTGATCGTGGTTACACCAGAATAGGGCGTTCCAGGCAACGTTATGCATCCCTTGCTGCCAGTGGCTGAACAGCGTTTTCAGCGCCACGTAATCGGGTTTTGCCTGCGTCCACTTTTCGCCGTTCGGATAATCGACTTTCAGGTGATGGAAGTTAAAGGTCATCGACAGTTCGCGCCCGTCGAGAGCGGCGTATTGCTGGCAGTTTTCCAGCGACGTTGAGGACATCTCGCCCACGGTCATCAGGTTGCGCGGGGTGAAGACGTCCCGGCTCATCTCCTGGAGATATTCATGGGCGCGCGGGCCGTCGGTGTAGAAACGGCGGCCATCGCCCAGCGGATCGTTCGGGAAATCCTGGTCCTTGGAGATCAGGTTAATTACGTCGAGACGCAGGCCGTCCACGCCGCGATCGGCCCAGAACTCGCACACTTTTTTCAGCTCGCTGCGCACGTCCGGGTTTTCCCAGTTCAGATCCGCCTGCTCCGGGGCGAACAGGTGCAGATAATACTGCTCGCTCTCAGCATGCCAGCGCCAGGCGTTGCCGCCAAATTTGGAGCGCCAGTTGTTCGGAAGCTGGTCCGGCGTGCCATCGCGCCAGATATAGAACTCACGGTACGGACTTTCTTTATTCAGCGATTCGCGGAACCACGCGTGCTGCGTGGAGGTGTGGTTGAGCACCATGTCGAGCACCAGACGGATGCCGCGCGCGTGGGCCTGCGCCACCAGCTCATCAAAATCATCCAGCGTGCCGTAGGCCGGATCGATGGCGGTGTAGTTTGCTACGTCGTAGCCGTTGTCCACCTGCGGGGAAATGTAAAAAGGAGTCAGCCAGATGGCGTCCACGCCGAGGGTTTTCAGGTAGTCCAGACGCTGGGTCACGCCGCGTAAATCACCGGTGCCACGACCGGTCGTGTCCTGAAAACTCTTTGGGTAAATCTGATAGATGACGCCGTTTTGCCACCAGTGCGGAAGGGTATTCATAATGCGTTCCTGCAAATGCGAAGGGGCGCAATTGCGCCCCGAAAGAAGAAGTTAAACAATCTGCAGCGTGCCCTGACGGAACTTGCGCTGATAGATAACGGTCGTCAGCGCCATCGGGACGATAATCGCCACCGCCATCGCCAGAGCAAACACCTGCCAGTAGGTCGGCTGAATCGAGAGGATGCCCGGCAGGCCACCCACGCCGATGCCGTTCGCCATCACGCCGTTCAGACCACACAGCAGCCCTGCCAGCCCCGAACCGATCATCGCGCACAGCATCGGGAAGCGGTATTTCAGGTTGATGCCGTACATCGCCGGTTCGGTGACGCCGAGGTAGGCGGAGATCGCCGCCGGAACGGAAATTTCACGCTCGTTGTGTTTGCGGCTGACCAAAATAATGCCGGTGACAGCAGAGGCCTGCGCAATGTTCGACAGGGCGATAATCGGCCAGACCGGCGTGCCGCCGAGGCTCTGAATCATCTGCATGTCGATAGCCAGCGTGGTCTGATGCACGCCGGTAATCACCAGCGGCGCATAGAGGAAGCCAAACAGCGCGGCGCCAATCGGAGCGAAGCTGCCGGTCATCAGGTGACGGACCGCGAAGGCCACGCCGTCGCCAATCATGCGGCCAAACGGGCCGATAAAGGCGTGGGCGAGGAACACAGCCAGAATCAACGAACAGACCGGAACCACCACCAGATAGAGGTAATCCGGCACAATGCGTTTCAGGCGCGTCTCAATAAAGCCCAGCGCCAGACCGGCCAGCAGGGCGGGGATAACCTGCGCCTGATAACCCACTTTAGCGATAGTAAACAGGCCGAAGTTCCACACTTCCGGCACCTGCTGCCCAAGTAAGTAAGCATTCATTAACTGCGGAGAGACCAGCGTCACGCCGAGCACGATACCCAGAATCGGCGTCCCGCCCATTTTGCGCACCGCCGACCAGCAGATCCCGACAGGCAGATAGAAGAAGATCGCCTCGCCAATCAGCCACAGGAAGTCATAGATGCTTTGCAGCGCCGGATACATCTGCGCCAGGGTTTTGCCGTCGCTCATCGGCACGTCGCCGATCACGTTGCGGAAGCCGAGGATTAAGCCTCCGCTTATCAGTGCCGGCAGCAGCGGGAAGAAGATCTCCGCGAAGTGGGAGATCAGCTGCTCGTGCCATTTCATATTCTGGCGCGCCGCTTTCTTGGCCTGCTCTTTGTCCGCCGTCGAATGCCCAGTTGTCGCCAGCAGGGCCTGATAGTAATCGCCCACTTCGGTACCAATCACCACCTGGAACTGCCCGGCGTTGGTGAAGCAACCTTTGACCATCGACAGTTCCTCGATGGCCTTCGGATTGGCTTTGGCCGGATCGTTCAGCACAAAACGCAGACGGGTAATGCAGTGGCTGACGGTGGCGATATTTTCGCGGCCCCCAACCAGAACGATCAGCTGGTCGATATCAGTTTGTTTAACTTTGCTCATCATGAAGCCTCATGACAGATGTGGAGGGTAATGACCTGGACGCAAGCCTACTCTTTGAGCGACACGGTGAAAATGGGAACGTTCCCGAAATCGGGCGAGGATCACAATAATCCGTTTTAAAGGGTTAAGAGAGGTAGGCTGGAATGACGATCTGACGGGGTTCGCTGCGCCCGTTTATCTGCTCAATAAGCTGCACAGCCGCCTGGCGGCCCGCTTCAGCGTAGCCCGGATCGACGGTGACAATCTCAGGATGGAGGAACTTCATCAGCGGTGTGCTGCCCACGCTGGCGAGCTGGACGGTGTCGATGCGCTGCTCCTGCAAATATTTGCTGGCTCCCAGCGCGAGGGTATCGGTCGCGCAAATCAGCGCGGTGGTTTGCGGGGTCAACACGCTTGCCACCTGATCGTAGCCCTGTTTCATTGCCAGACCGGGCAGCGAGGCAACCGCCGGAAGATTGTGCTGTTTGCAAAATGCGAGATAGGCTTCGTGGCGACGCTTACCGGTGGTGACGTCACTGTGCGGCACGCCGAGGAAGCTGATATGGCGATGGCCTTGCTCGTACAGACGCTGCATCAGGGTGAGGATCGCGCCTTCGTCGTCATAACAAACAGAGGCAAACCCGCTGGCGTCGCGCGCCAGCAGCACCAGCGAGGACTGCCAGGGTTTCAGCGTTTCATCCTTAATGCCGGTAAAACCAAACAGCACCACGCCGTCGATATTACGTCGTTGCAGCATCCCAAGATGCTCCTCCACCAGCAGAGGCGAGAACTGGCTCTCCATCATGATCGGATCGTAGCCCTGTTCGTAAAACGCAGGCAGCATGGTTTGCACCGCCAGATTTTCAGACAGGGAATCGAGACGCGAGACGATAATAGCGACCACTTTGTCGCTCTGTCCGCGCATGGCGCGCGCGGAGCGGGAAGGGGAAAAACCGTGCTGATTCATAACCGCCTCGACGCGTTCGCGCGTGCGTTCGCTGACGCCACTTTCGTTGTTCAGTACGCGCGACACGGTGGATTTCCCTACGCCGCTTAAACGGGCGATGTCTTTAATGGTCAGGCGGTTCTGCATCCTTTATTCCCTGTAACGGCGGCAAGTCGTCAATTGAGACTAATGCTTACGATTTAATTAGCAATGAGCAAAGTCTGGTATATGTACGGTTTAAATCTGCGGGCGTATCATACCGCCCGAATCGCTACTAAAGGTATGGTTAAAACACGATACTGCGCTGCGATTAACCCTTTTTTTCACTTACCGGAGGCCGTATGGATCCCGATCCCACACCTCTCCAGCAATGGAGTTTAAGTACTTTCCGGTAAGCCAGTCGTCTTCTAACTGTCTCGCCGGTGATGTGAGGCAGTGATTTACCCGTCATACTTCAAGCTGCATGTGCGTTGGCTACGCTTGTTCACCCCAGTCACTTACTTGAGTAAGCTCCTGGGGACTCACGCGCTTGCCGCCTTCATGCAACTTGAATTATTTAGGGTAAAAAATCTCTGCTATAAAAATTTAAGTGCCATTCAGGTACCGCCTTGTTGCGCCTGAAGGTAACACTGCGTCCGCCTTTGCGGATGTGGGGGACTTTTTATGCTGAAAAATATCACCCAGCAGCTGCTCGCTCAGCTGAACCGCCACCTGCCGCGCCGTCTTGTCCAGCGCGATCCGCTGCCGAACGCCAAAAATCTGGCTGGGGCCGCTATTCCGCCCACGCTGACGGAACATTGCCTCAAAGCCGCCGCGATGGACGAAAACGAAGTCTGGCGCGCCTTCGGCGGTCACCCGGAAGGGTTGAACGCGGCGGAAGTGGAAAAAACACGCGCCGAGCACGGCGACAACCAAATCCCGGCGCAAAAACCGGCTCCGTGGTTTGTCCATCTCTGGCTTTGCTACCGCAACCCGTTCAACCTGCTGTTGACCGTTCTGGCGATTATTTCCTACGCCACCGAAGATCTGTTTGCCGCAGGCGTGATAGCCCTGATGGTAGCGATCTCCACCATGCTCAACTTCATTCAGGAAGCGCGTTCCACCCGTGCGGCGGACGCCCTGAAAGCGATGGTCAGCAATACCGCCACCGTCCAGCGCGTGATCAATGAGAAGGGCGAAAGCGCCTGGCTCGAGCTGCCTATCGATCAGCTGGTGGTGGGCGACATCATAAAGCTGGCGGCGGGGGACATGATCCCGGCGGACCTGCGCGTGGTGCAGGCCCGCGATCTGTTCGTCGCCCAGGCGTCCCTGACCGGTGAATCCCTGCCGGTCGAGAAAGTGGCGCGTAGCCGCAACCCGCAGCAAACCAACCCGCTCGAAAGCGATACTCTGTGCTTCATGGGCACTACCGTGGTGAGCGGCACCGCGCAGGCGATCGTCATTGCCACCGGCGGCAACACCTGGTTTGGACAGCTGGCCGGGCGCGTCAGCGAGCAGGAAAGCGAGCCGAATGCGTTCCAGAAAGGCATCGGTCGCGTCAGCATGTTGCTGATCCGCTTCATGATGGTGATGACGCCAATCGTGCTGCTTATTAACGGCTACACCAAAGGCGACTGGTGGGAAGCGGCGCTGTTTGCCCTCTCCGTGGCGGTCGGTTTAACGCCGGAAATGCTGCCGATGATTGTCACCTCCACGCTGGCGCGCGGGGCGGTGAAGCTTTCTAAACAGAAAGTGATTGTGAAACACCTCGACGCCATTCAGAACTTTGGCGCGATGGATATTCTTTGCACCGATAAAACCGGCACCCTGACGCAGGATAAAATTGTGCTGGAGAATCATACGGATGTCTCTGGCAAAGTCAGCGAACGTGTGCTGCAAACCGCGTGGCTGAACAGCCACTACCAGACCGGGCTGAAAAACCTGCTGGACGTTGCGGTGCTGGAAGGGGTGGACGAAGATTCTGCGCGCACCCTCTCAACGCGCTGGCAAAAAGTGGATGAGATCCCGTTCGACTTCGAGCGTCGCCGAATGTCGGTGGTGGTCAGCGAGCAAGCGGATGTCCATCAGCTGATCTGCAAAGGGGCGTTGCAGGAGATCCTCAATGTCTCTACCCAGGTGCGTCATAACGGTGAAATCGTGCCGCTCGACGACACCATGCTGCGTCGCATTAAACGCGTGACCGACAGCTTGAACCGTCAGGGGCTGCGCGTGGTGGCGGTCGCCAGCAAATTCTTGCCGGGCCGCGAAGGGGATTATCATCGTGTCGATGAGTCGGATCTGATCCTCGAAGGTTACATCGCCTTCCTCGATCCACCGAAAGAGACCACGGCACCGGCGCTGAAGGCGCTGAAAGCCTCCGGTATCACCGTAAAAATCCTTACCGGCGACAGCGAGCTGGTAGCAGCGAAAGTGTGTCACGAAGTGGGGCTGGATGCGGGCGAGGTGGTGACGGGGAGCGATATCGAAACGCTTTCCGATGACGAACTGGCTGCGCTTGCCAAAACTACTACCCTGTTCGCACGCCTGACGCCGATGCACAAAGAGCGCATTGTGACGCTGCTGCGCCGCGAAGGGCACGTGGTCGGCTTTATGGGCGATGGTATCAACGATGCACCGGCGCTGCGCGCAGCGGATATCGGGATTTCCGTTGACGGGGCGGTCGATATTGCCCGTGAAGCGGCCGATATCATCCTGCTGGAAAAGAGCCTGATGGTGCTGGAGCAGGGCGTGATCGAAGGACGTCGCACCTTCGCCAACATGCTGAAATACATCAAAATGACCGCCAGCTCTAACTTCGGTAACGTCTTCAGCGTACTGGTGGCGAGCGCCTTCCTGCCGTTCCTGCCGATGCTGCCGCTGCACCTGCTGATTCAGAACCTGATGTACGATGTCTCTCAGGTGGCGATCCCGTTTGATAACGTTGATGACGAGCAGATCCAAAAACCACAGCGCTGGAACCCGTCCGATCTCGGTCGCTTCATGCTGTTCTTTGGCCCAATCAGCTCTATCTTCGACATTCTGACCTTCTGCCTGATGTGGTTCGTGTTCCACGCTAACACGCCAGAACATCAAACCCTGTTCCAGTCCGGCTGGTTCGTGGTCGGGCTGCTGTCGCAAACGCTGATTGTGCATATGATCCGTACGCGCCGCATTCCGTTCATCCAGAGCCGCGCCGCCTGGCCGCTGATTATTATGACCGGCGTCGTCATGGTACTGGGTATCGCGCTGCCGTTCTCACCGCTGGCGAGCTACCTAAACCTGCAGGCGCTGCCGCTGAGCTACTTCCCTTGGCTGGTGGCGATTCTGGCGGGCTACATGGTTCTGACCCAGATGGTGAAAGGGTTCTACAGCCGTCGGTACGGTTGGCAGTAAGGTTTTTCCCCTCACCCTAACCCTCTCCCAAAGGGAGAGGGGACTTGGACTCCCTCTCCCTGTGGATGTACGGTCCGGGGACATCATGAACACTTGTTCGGGGACATGGTAGACACTTACAACTAAGGCATACGA